>Ga0307512_10000062_pt1 | contig 121548 bp, 116 predicted proteins | sample 14_EM_MG_FD_200267 | JGI IMG/M metagenome (GOLD analysis project Ga0307512, IMG submission 200267) | Populus trichocarpa ectomycorrhiza microbial communities from riparian zone in the Pacific Northwest, United States - 14_EM | ecosystem: Host-associated > Plants > Roots > Unclassified... | reverse complement strand
ACGTAGTATTTTAATATCTGTCATAGGGCTGTGTGATTGGGCATCTTGCATCAGTATGTGGGATTATACTTGGTGGAGTCATGCTGCCAGGAAATTGTTTATTATCATCTCTGTACGTAATCGCTAGTCTTGTCAGGAATTATCTAATGTATGCCTGTTCGAGAGGGTAGAATTCGACATTACTTCATGCATGTTTCGCATTGTGAGAGTTTGATTGTGATGCGTTTCCAAGTATCTTTGGGATGGGCATTTTGGCACTTCTAAGTCCAATTCCCACAATCTGAATAATATCTCTGGCCTATTATATCATGCGTGGGCTCCCAATTGTTGTTTATAAGTGGCGAATCCATGTGCACTTCACTGCTGTGAATTGACATTCATGTGCAGGGAAAATTGCCAAACTGAGGACTGACACCTATTCGTATGACTCCGAGTCTGCTGCATTCATGTTAGCAAGCAGAAACAACACAAGAGTGGAAGTCATGGAAGGGAACATTCAGGAGGCCTTGTCATTAATGGTTCACCCACAAAGAAGCCAAGTCCTGCCATCCTGTCTCTCCCTTCCTGTGTTGGCAAGCCTATCGCAGTCATTCAAGCATCTCTTCAGAGGGGATCTCCTGCAAAATGTACTGCCGCTGCTCGCTGCTCATCACATCCGCTCCACTAATTGAGTCTGGACTCCTAACTGTTGAATACAAAGAGGTACCTTCCAAATTGGTTCCCAGCAGCCCTGTGCAGTCCCCGATCAGTAGGGCAAATACTGCAACTACCTCATCGCTAGCTAGAAGATTGTTGATTGTGATTGCTCTGAATGTTTGTATCTACAAAATGTACCCTAGATGCTGGTCATTGATGTTATCATTTTCAGCTGCTCAAGCCTTCAATGACACTGCCATAGTTTTCGGCATCATTTCCTCCTCTCCACTCGCATTTCGCGATCATAGGGATTCAATTGATGGTGAGCAAAGTCCATGTCAGATTATTGTTTCTGGAACTAGTGTAATCCAAGTACTGAATCTTATGCCAGCATTTGGATCTCCAGCATATCTGATCTGTCTACAGGAGTAAGATAGTCCATGTACTGGACTGATCTGTATCTTCTTGCTGTCCTTCCTAAATTGCATCACTCCTTCATTCAGACCAAGAATGGCAATCTTTGCTTACTGCATTCATAACGCGAGTCACTTGATCAGCCTCGGTGTCATAATGATGCTGGTTGTGCCACAGTAGTTAATAGCGTGTACATGTTGCATGCTGACATGTCTGGCACGCATTTGTACTTTGTGAACTGTATGAGTCGAATCCTGTGTTTCAGTGCCATAAAGATATTGAGTCATCATTTCTTGCCCTCAGACTTTCAAGGATGGCACTTGATTTTAGTGGGATTCATTGGGGTTGAACTGCATCCAGAGTCACCATTGGTACCTTTGCTGCCAGCGGCTCCATTCCCAGCTCCATCTTGTCAAACCACACTTGCCACACTAGATTCCATGAGGGTGATACATGTTTCATACTGCCTGCATCTGCAAGGATTGTTGGTGTTTGATTTGTCAATTGCCAACTTTGTCAGTCATGAAATCGCAGTTGAAAACCTTGAATATGGTAGGAGGACGTCAATTGTCCCTAATACATGAGCTCTGCAAGGTCATAATGCTTATTATAGCCATTGCAGTTGGTGCGGGGAATTGTGTGTCTTTGACTGTGAATGCACTTTTTGCTGTGCAATGTCTCCCTGCCATGAGTTTACTTCAAATGATGGACTGCTTCTCCCAAAGTGAACGTTGATTGTACACACATTTGTGGTCGTATGTGTCCCTCATTCATATGCTGATCCCCCTTCAGGGTATGCATTGTTCTTGTTAGGCCCTATCTCTGGAAGCATTCATCCTTCAGGTAGTTGATCCATATCTGCACCATTGAATGGCTCTGCAAGTGGGCTTCTTTGAGGTTGCTGGAGCTGTGGGTGTACATGCAAACTGAGAATGCTGAACTTTGCCAAATTGGAAGAAATGTAGTCATACCTGTGTGGACTGGTAATTTGTCTCTCAACTCCACTGTAGGTTCTTTGCCATTTTGGCATTGATGAGTAAGGTCACTCCATTGGTTAGAGTTTGCCCACCTGATCATAGCATTCAATTGACCCATGGAATAGTATTTGAACTTGATTATGTCATTGTTGCATGATTTGTCTTGTTGGCAGTGTCGAATAGTTGAGCATGGCTATTGTGATATGGTGATTGTTTCCAGTGAAATGTCTCATGTGCCAATTGGTCTCTGCAGTCTATACTGCTGCTGTCAGGTGGCTTCATTTCTTGATGGAATATAGAACGCCTGGTGTCTTGCAGATATGATGCTTCGATATTTCAGTTGGGAAGCAGTATTCTCCATTCTTAACTCCATGATGTTGCGAATCAGAAAAAGTGGCAAAACTCCTAAAATTGTAATCCCATATGCAAAACAAATCCAATTATGGAAAAAGCAATGATAGTGTGGAGAGATTCCCCCAGGTCTGGCCTTGCGTGAAATTATATAAGTTAATACTGCTGCAAATGTGGATGTCAATATTGTGGAGTAATATAAAACTATGATTATGACTAGAGATGTAAGGCTAATAGTGAGCTGACTATATAGAACGGCAATTAAGTGGGCCTGGATCATGTTCTGCCATTACACAATTCGAACAGAGTTTACTTTACCTTCAAGCTTATGGCGAGCTGGCTACACTGAGGGGTTTACCTGAAATGGTGAGAATAAAGGGAGACTGGCTGTGAGTGGAAGACTGTTGATCTCGGGTTGACATTGTACTTGGTCTGATTCTGTACTGGATTTGAATGTAAACTTGATTTGATTTGGTACATCGCATTGGCTCCTGATGGTGAATTGTGCATGGAGGGATGCTTAATGACACATTGTGTCACATCCTGTGATCATAGAGTTGCAAATGAGAATAACTCAGGTGGGGATGTAATCAAAACTATATGGAACGATAAGAGGGGATGTCAGAATTCAGTGGTATGATCTGGCTGATAGGGTTTCGAATACATTGAATTAGGATTTATACCTGTATTATCAGGTATGGTGCATTGACTCTCACACAAAATTCTCTTAGGTTCTAGATTCTCATGATAACTTCCCAATCTCCTATCATTTCTCTCTTTCTAGCCTATAACACTACCATCACCTGTGAATTGAAAGTTGTGTCATCCCTCTCTATCCCACTATGCCGATATTCAGAGTTAACTCTCAATACAGAAACCAACTCTACAGCAACTTAAACCAACTACAGAATTTAGAAAAGTACAGAATAAAACTGAGTACAGAACTAAATGGAGTACAGAGTTAATCTGAGTACAGAATGAAAGCTAGTGCAGAAATGAACTTAGCGCAGAATTAGGCCTAGTATTGAAGTAAATGGCGTATGGAATAAAAGTGAATATAGAATCAAACCGAGTACGGAATTCCACACTGTAGAGAGTTAGACTAAACAGAGAAACAATCTGAATATAGATTTCGACCTGGGCCAGTATCGCATTTAGCGTTAGCAAAGGGTCCGGGCAACCTGCCAGCCAACTGGGTTCAGACCCCAAGAATGGGTTGGTTCAGTTCTAGACCTGTCCAAATACCCGACCCACTGCTTCTTGGCAGGTGATTCCCAGAACCGTAACCGTCAACCGCCGGGTTTTGCCATGTTTGGCTTCACATGTCAGCGCCAATCTCCGGATCGGGTTTTCGGGTTTTCTATTTATGGTCCCATTCAGATATCCTACAGCTGATCGCGAAATATTGAACTTGGTATATCGTTTTCTGTTTGGATGTACTGGCTGCCTTTATAACCAAAAATGAGTCATATATGCTCCCTTCCCCATCCTAAAAATGAGAGTCAATAGAGCGTCAACAATTTTTGATGTTGCATCTTGGGAAATCTGAGTGGCGATTGGCTGCACCCATTCATAAAGGAGGTATAGGCCGCCTGTATAGGCAAAAGAGAAAGCGACACGCTCCCTGCCCCATGGAGACAATGAGCATCAACAGAGCGTCAACAATTTTTAGTCTTGTAAGTCAGGTCATTGATCAGAGACTTGGTCATTGTATTGCGTAATAACTGTATTGGCTGTCTTAATGGACAAAAACACTAGCTACGACATCACTAATATCATCCAAACATGAGCGTCAATGGAGCTGGAACGATCTGTTGTCTTGTAAGTCAGATACTCATCCAGTGATTTGGTCGTTGTTATACATAATCATAGTATTGGCCGCCTTTATTGGCCAAACAGCCATTCTGTCGTGTTCATGTGCTTTTTTCTTTATCACTACATTGTTCCTGAATTATGCACACAGATATATCCTTCAAAATATACTTTAAAGTGTCCGCTAATTGTAGATAATAATAATACTCCAAAAATCCCGTACCTTTTGATCAATGCTCATTATCACTGTCAGGTGTGCTCAATAGGCTGCTCTCCTCTGCAAAATGGTTGTCAGCTGCATCACCACACAGCAGATAGTGTACTAACCAGTGGATGTTCCTTCATCAGTCAGCAAATCTGGAATAAAATCTTCATTCTGCTTGCGATCCTTGGCATATGAATCAAGATTGAAAATTTGAGCTTTGGGAATAGGAGTAGGTATGAATGCATATCTGGGCGGCAGACCTTCCATTTCGGAACGTTGAGCTCCTTCATTGTCACCAGCCGGGGCAGGTGGTGCCCATTTTGGAGGAGGTGCACCTGTGTCTTTCTGCCCCCAGCATGACTGTGGATTTTTTGCTATGCCATCTTTGGAAGGAAGGCAGCTGTGAGTATGATTTTCACGAATAATTGCCAGGTGTCTTTCCATCGCAGACGTCACGTTTAAATGCCCATGAGACTGAACTCACCACTTCTTCTCCTCTCGGACTGTGGTGAGAGCATTCTTGATTGACTGTTGTATTTCCTTTATCGATGCTTGCGAGAATCCTCCTATTGCGATTCTGGTCATATTCAACGTATGGTGCATGTCGGACTGTTCAAGCTGTACCTGACCTCCTTGCCTTGAGAAAGTTGGAGACATGTTGAAAACTTACAAGAAATTAGTTCTGCTTCTACAAGTGAGATTCGGCTATTGCCTCAACCAGATACGACTCCGTAGCGTCCTCTAAGATCCTTCAAGCCTGTTCTGTCCACTCTCCGGGATGCGTTTCTTGAAATTCGTCCCAGAAAATACCAGAACTGACGACAACATGATGTTTGATATCACCATCTGCCCAGACAAATGCCTTGGTCGACATTGGAGGTTTCCCATTACGGGCAGTGATGAATTGGTCATGTTCCTCTCTACGTACACCAGATTTATATTGTACTGTTAGTTCACAGCCACCTAGCACGATATGGATACACTCACATCCGATCTCATGCTGCTTCTGATTCTCGCTGCTAGTACTGTTACCGATGCTCCTGAACCGCGTGTACTGGGTCGTATTTCCGGTGGCTGCATTCGCAGCGTTGCAGTGGCCTAAATGGGGTCTGCATTGGTGATGCGTCTCAGGAGGTGGCGCATTGGAAAAGGCACCTGTCATTCAGCTCAAGTCGGATCCACTCGCAGCTTCCTGAGCTGTTTGTGGAGCCATGACTTAATGCTGTGGAAAAGGTGAGGAAGATGATAACAAAAAGAAGTGGGAAGTCTTGAGGAATATATAGTTAGCTTCAAGTCAAAATGGAATGAGTGGCAGCCAACTTGCACATTCTACTCAAGAGGAATTCTACAGCAAATAGCTGCAGGTGGCAGAGGATTCTAACTATCCCACAATTTGCAGTGAGTTGGTCTGGGGTTGTGTATTGGTTTACTGAGATATATTGTGGTGAACGACAGCAGAAATCTCATTTTTGATAGGTATAAAGATGAGTATCTTCGATGGAATGGATGTCTGGTGATGACTGTCCCAAGACGACTGCGGCATCTGGCATGAAACAGCTGCTATCCATCCAGTTCTGCTGTATGGATGGCATTACTATTCCCAATAATGTGACGGTCAGATTGCAGATTTCGCTTTGTTCAAGTTGATCAAACATTCTAACCTTGACATAAAAGACACAGCTTGTCTCCATGTGGTCCATATCTTTAAACATCCAACATCTTGCCCAACAACAAAGTCAACTCACCATACAATGGTCAATTCTCCGAAAATACACGTTTCGCCACTACTGGAGGGCAACTACGGCACATTGAGCAAGCTATCCACATGATGACGTCATCAATTGAATGAAGGGAAGAAATACTTGGAGGCTGAAAGGGTTCGAGCTCTTGGAGCATTGTGCAGCATGCAATTAAAATTGAAGGTGTTGGCGGAGAAAAGATGAGAATCGCACTGTTTGAGCAATGAAGAGAAAGAGGAATGGATTGAGGACTATGTGGATAGAGAAACCGCTGTGGCAAGAAAGCGAGTTCAAGACGCAGACACAGCAATTATTCAAGAGCAGGAAGATATGAGATATGCTGAAACAGTGGGTTAGACAACCACAAAGCAGGGAAAAATATTTGGGGAGATGTTGTATGCTAGCGGAGACAGTCTGAGCGAACTTGCATGTTCTGACGATGAGGAGGATGGGAAAGATGACGCAGATTATGAAGCAGATACAGAGCCGGGCAACCTGAGCAAAGATGATGAACCTGGCTGGGTAAATGGCACAATCTCCAAAACAGTACAGCAACACATGGAGAGATTTCAGCAGAAGCAGATGAGGGTTGACAAATTGATGTAACCGGGACAGGGGAACGAGGTGAACTACTTCCATCAGAAAGACAGACAGTACAGGCCGGCCAAATTGATAGTTCCTGCAATTGTCAACCCCCAAACAGATCCGACTGCAGCCATGCCATCACTGACAACATGTGGAGAGCGTATTCTGACCCTTGATATCGTCCCCAGACAATCGCAGATGATGCAAGGGACTTCTCGACTGAGAAGTAGTTAATTGAGGCTGGTATCCGAGAAACCATAGTCAAACAAATGGATAGTGTCTCTCCGGCCCGACACAGTGCCCCATGCGTCATCGAACAACACCTCGAAGCCTGGTGAACCTGCATGCTCTTACCAATGAATATAGTGTCCCTAGCTTAATACCATTCAGAAGACTGATTTGGACAGAGGAATGATGACGGCTACTGCGTCGCCAAAGGCAACAATAGCATAATACTTCGATTTCACGATGTATCACGGTGAAAAGTAATTCGTGTACCAATCTTGCTATATGTCAGCATTTTCTGCATTTCAGTAACCACATTGTGAGACATGATAATTCGTGAGTGAATGTGCAAGGGTCATAGAGGGCATGCGAAAGTTCTCAACTGCAAATGACGTTGATAAGAGACTGAAAAACTGGATCTCGTCCTGCCTGTTATGGTTAAGTGTATAAGCAAAATCTACATTGGAGACTAAATTTAGTAACCAAATGCACATCAATGATGTCATAAATGTCATGGAAGGAGCGGTCAATGAGCAATGCGAAACTGAATGAATGAAAGCGGTCATGCTGCCAATATCACTACATTCGACTGCATAACTCTCCGCTCAGGCCTGCTGCACATGGTCGAGATCCTGAAAATTGCTGCTCATACATCATGGAAATTCAGGAGAAGGAGCTAGATAAGGAAAGGCGAGGAAGTAGAACCATACATCTGAAAAACTAGTGGATGAAACTGTATGCCATAAATCGCTAGCTGAAAGCTCCAAAACACAATGGGCCTACATCTTTCATCCCACATTTAAAGTGTATAGTGGTGGATCAGAAACTGCGACGCCTCAGAGCTTTTGGATGGAAATCATTATACATAGAATCGATGTATTGGCAGTCAATAATGACTGTCTGCAATTGGCATACAATTGTTGAGCATCCAATGACTGTTGGTATGTCATTGAGGTGAGCATCAACAGAGCATTGATAATGTTAAGTCTTACCCCTTCAGCAATGAAAGGGCTGCATTGTCACCTCCTACTAAAGATGACGTATTGGTTTTCAATATATGTAAAAAAGACAGGCACATGCTGGTTGCCACATCCTAGAATTGAGTGTCAACGGACCGTCAACAATGTCTGGTCTTGCATCTTGGATAATCCCTGGGCTGTGCAATGGCATTAACCCATAATCACAGTATTAGCCACCCATATGGGCAAAAATGCCAGTGACAATATCACTACAACCAGCTAAAAATGAGCGTCTTTGGAGGGTCGACAATTTTTGGTCTTTCATAGTGGATAATCTAATCGCTATGCAACTGTGTTGACCCATAATCAGGCTATCGACTGCCCCTATGGGCAAATGTGCAAGTGACGATATCCCTACAACCTCCCAAAAATGAGCATCAACAGAGCATTAACACTTTTTGGTCTTGCATCTTGGATGATCCAACGACTATGCAATGGTGTTAACCCATAATAATGCTATTGGCCGCCTTCATGGGCAAAGATGGTAGTGAAGATATCGCTACTACCTCCTCAAAATAATCGTGAACAGAGCCTGACCAATTTTTGGTCTCGCATCATGGACAATCAAATAGCTATGCAATGATGTTAACTCATAATCATAGTATCGGCTGCCTTTATGGACAAAAATGCTGTTGATGATATTGCTACTACCTCTCAAAAATGAACCTCAACCGAGCATCAACAATTCTTGGTTTGACATCTTGGATAAACAAATGGCTATGCAACAGCGTTGACCCATAATCGAACTATCGGCCGCCATGATAGGCCAAAATGCTAGTGATGGTATCGCAATCGCCGCCTAAAAATGAACTTCAACAGAGCATCAATGATTTTTGGTCTTGCATCATGCATAATCAAATGGCGATGCAACGAGGTTAACCCACAATCATAGTATCAGCCACCTTTGTGGTCAAAGTACCAGTAACGATATCACTACTACCTCCTAACAATGAGCGTCAACCGAGGGTCCATAATGTTTGTTCCTACATCTTGCATAATCAAATCGGTATGCAACGGCATTGACCCATATTTGAACTACCTGACGCCTTCATGGGCCAAATTGCTAGTGACGGTATCGTAACCGTCTCCTCAAAATGAGCTTCCACAAAGCGTCGACAGTTTTGTATGGGCTCAGTACACTGCACAGCAAATAACTGCACTGCATTGTTCCTAAATTGAGTCACTATCGGTCAGTCTTTTCAATATGTCTTTGTATTCCTCTTCACCAATATGCATGTGATGTCCCACAGGTCTGACTTTTTTCTTACTTATAGCTCCAGACTCAATATATAAGAACCAGCTTCCTACTTTACTATAAAGTCAAATTTGACAGTCTCGCAAGTCGGAGTGCCCAGCTGTCAAATTCCTAACGTAATGTGGGATTCAAAATGTTTAAATACCTCATTGCTGGAGGTTATGATATCCACCACAAATGAGCGTGTCTTTATTCGCGATTTGAGTCACCTTACTTTGCAAATCATATATGATGCTTGGTGGGGTTCAATGCATGTCAGCTTGAAGTGTCCTATTGGTTGAGATGATTCTAGGCATGCACCATCCTAGTGATTCTATTTACACTGCGGAATGGAGGAGAATGGCAGCCCTGGCATGATAGGTATCGTCTCTCATCAAGTTCTTTGCCATCCATCAGAACATGGGACCAGCTCAATGGGGAAACACTTGCTGGCAAAATGGCACATCTCAAAGTTAAACAAATTCACAGAGTCGGAAGTTACCGCAGTGAGTAGTTTAACGGTCAATGAAACCGCTTTAGTCATACTGACATGGCAAGGAAGTCGAGGAATTACAATAGTAAGTTTGCCAAGCAAATTCATATATATCACATGTAGGTTATATCTATATTCACTGAAATGACAGACAAAATGCTCCAAACTGGCAGCAAGGGACTTTAAAACGGCCAAATTCCACCAAAACACCTCGAATCGCTATCTCATGTTAGGATTTGATTCGGCTGACATTCCATGGGATGCTATAGCAAACCTCGAGCTATGACGGTCATATAAAGCACTGTGAAGTGTGTTGGTGCTACCATGTGCCAGCACACTGAGTAACATTTGCCTGAGGGAATACACCCTGACAGTGGATGCAATTAACAAGCAATTGCCATCACGAAATAAAGGTAGTTGGGCTCTAGACGGGTGGACATTGATGAACAAATTAGACATAACGTGGGTCATTGCCACCTATAGGGATTGAATATGGGCAATGTGAGAAGTACCACCCGCATTCGATGAGGTTGATAGCCAAATATTTCAATATTTCGAAAGCTGATTAAGGATGATAGGTCAACGGTCAACATACTGGAGTACGGCCTGCTGTACATTTGAAAGAAGTTCTGGATTGTTTTGAGCTTACCAGGAGCCATTTACATGGAATGACTAATGATAACAACTCCTCAAGTTACTTGATGACTCGCGAATTACAATCAACCCTTGAGGCCTCTGGAACCGAGTGGCCTGCATTGAGAAACCATATACCATGCATGGCGTACGTCATTCAGCTTGCTTTAGGTGCAAACTTGAGCAATCTGGGTGTAACAGGCCATACCAAGTCTTGGGAAGCCCATGAGTGCGATCACCAATTTGGAGAGAATGAAAGCATGGACATAGGAAAGAGTCAAAGACTTCGCAGAGAGGGTAATGCTACAATCAACAAGGTGTCGGCTATGAGACCAGGTTTAGCAAATATAATTGAAAAAGTACGTATTTCAAGAAATTTCAAAAGTCCTGAAACTGACAATGATATAGCAGTGAATGCTGGCTGTATTGCTTGCTCTGACTGCCAGTTGTCAAAATGAGTTCTTTGATTTTCAACAAGCGAATGTACGCATCGCAGTAGTACCTATCATGTATGTGAAGACACATTGCAACTCAACACTGGAGATGGTTGAGAGAGCCTACCGATTATGAGAAATCACCTGAGAGTGGCTCAATAATTCACAATGCAGTGATTACCTCCCACTCTTCACAACGCAGGATGTAAGGACTATCGTCAAGTATGTCATGGAAAATTTGATGCCCTTCCGGCACTGGACCCTGTGGATGGCGAAAAGGTATATGGTCACTCTCCATCACGTTATCACTGTGTACAATGACATGTTCGATCATATGGATGGTGTTATGCGAGATTTAGCTTAGAAGAAGACTCAATGGAATGAAGGCTTATTCTTCGCCGTAAAGTTTGCACAACAGAAGCTGTCCAAATATTATGCTGAGGTTACATCCAACGATGCGTATGCTTCTCATTTCAGCACACATACTTGATTGTTTCCGAAAGTTGCGATTGGTTAGGAAGTGGGATACGGGAATGTGTATTATTCCTGAAGATGTGTAATGGCAGTCATGATTAGGTTCTGGCCATTAGCAGGAGACGTGTCCAGGGCCGGGTGACCGTAACCTCATATAGACGACTCATGATCTCTCTGAGACCGCCAGCGATAATCATACGTATCAGCTACTCTATTATATAACCACATCCACATGTGCAACCGTATCTTCCCATATACTCTCATATGCGGCAATATATGGATATACGGCTATACAGGACGAGCCTTCCTATAATATTCAATACCAGGCGGCTTTTCTGCAGTATGTGGAGAATGAATACTCTGCTAAAGATAGATGTTTGCCCGTCATTATACCCAAAACGGTATATAGCAATAGTCCATTCTCCTCCGCAACGGCATCTACATCTGGTGAATCATCTTATGATCTATATGATTTGTCCAGCGATGTTGAAGAATACGTGATCCGTACTATTGTGGCTGAAATGATGCCTGGACAAACCAATCAAATAGAAAGCTTATTACCAGCCGCAAGGCTCTCTTCCAATTTACTGCCCGAATTGCCACAGAACAGTGGGCAAATCAATCTGAATCTTAATGAGTACCACTCCGACACTAGGGAGATTAGCAGTACATTCTGGGCACTGGATATCCCAGACTGCTGGGGTCAACAAGAGATATTGCACTTTGAGTACACCGATCCCTGCAATTTGGCAAGCATTGTATTATCTATCATACCACATGCTGTCGGGGTGGAGGCCAGTGTTTCCCTTGGGCGGGACATGATCGGCTGGAGCTAGTAAAAATCCACAGGTGAGACCCTTCGCGAAAAAGTCGTCGTATGGCAGTTTTCTCAAGCCACTGATGGGATATTGGCAGTCGATTACCCAGCATTGGACACGACCAGTGATGAAAATGACTTGGAAATGAAGAGGGCAGTGGAGGAAAGGAAATTGCAAAGAATGGCCAAGGTCCACGACCATTTTGAGATGTCGCAGGGCAGCCGACACCTACGTGCTATACAGAATGACTCCCGCGCTCAAAACATGCAAATAAAGGTCGCAGGATATATTTCACATACTGAAATGATTGTCAAGGCATCCTGGTCACACTTTCGACATGATGGTGCAGCTGCATTTAAATTGTCAGAAAGATCACCTCTGCCACCAGCTTTGTCTGCAAAGGACCTCCTTGGAGGACGAACTGAAGTATTGGATGTGTGCCGAATCAACAGAAGCAACTGCCATCCAACGGGAAGAACTGAGTATAGTGCACCTGGAAGCATTTCGGACACCGAAAATTGGCTCGACTGGAATGGGGACTTGGAAAATACAAATGACAATGAAGACGACTGGGAGGCAAACATTGCATCTGATATAGTGCTAGTCAGCGGGATCAACGATCCTGAAACCACAGAGCAGCAGGATCAGAGTGTTGCACCCAATGTTCCTAGATTGATTCGGCCAACCCAGAGGTCAATGACAAAGACTGAACAGGTGTTGATGACAGTCATTACAATGGAAACGAGGAGGAATAAGGGGAATAGAGAAAAGTAGGACCGAATGTGTCAATGTATTTTCACCAGGTTCTTTATCTTGTTTGCCTGAGAATTTCATCTAGACAAATATTTTGGGAGAATATTGAGTAGTCACATGTGAATATTGGTTAATAAACAGAAATATAGCAGGCACAATGAATCATTTTTCAAGATATATAAATGTTAATAGAATGAGAGCAACCAGTGCTAGAATATTACTGGGCACGGTTTTGCCAAAGGGCCATGTCTCGTTCTGGCAGAAAGGCAACTGATAAGGTCAGATAATTATAAATCCAATTATCATTGGTAGCAGATTGTGAATGGACAATTCATTAAAATGAGTGTTGACGGAGCGTCAACGATGTGTAGTGTTGTAAGTACGGTATTTGAACAGTAATTTGGTTGCTGTTATGCGTAACCATTGTATTGGCAGCCTTTATAGGCAAAAGAGAAATCGATAACGTCACTGCTCCATTCTGAAAATGAGCATCAATGGAGCGTCAACGATTTTGGGCATTGCATCTTCAGTATCCTATGTGGCAATTGGTTGCATTCTTCCAACATGAGGCACTGGCAGCCTTCAGATGCAAAACCATTACCAACGGGATCCCTGGATTATCCTGACAACGAGCGTCAACCTAGTATCATGAATTTTTGGTTTTGCTTCTTGGGTAATCTCACCGGCAATTGGTTGCAAAGATCCATCAGCCAAGTATTGGCCACTTTTAGAGACAAAAACAACTACGACACACTCTCTGCCCCATTCTGGAACTGAGCATCACCGGAGTGTCAACAATTTCTGATCCTACATCTTGGGTAATTTAACTGCTGATTCGTTGAAAACATCCATGCATGAAGTATTGGCTGCCTTCAGCACCAGAAATGGTAGCAACAAGCTCCCTACCCCATCCTCGAAACAAGCTCGAATGGAGTGTCAACGATCTTTGGTCTTGCATCATGTCTAATATGGCAGTCGCATTGGGGCAATATTTTATATCCGAAGTCGTGGCGGCCTTTTCCACCGGAACAGTGCAAGACATATATGTTACCCCATCATGACAATGAGCGTCAATGGAGCATCAACAATATCTGGTTTTGCATATTGCGTAATCATAGCATGGCCCAGATATATGTGTTCATAACAGAGCTACTGACCTCATATTGATGCAAAAATAAAACATATTCCAGGAAAAACACGCATTCGAAAATAATCGATTTCACACTCTGCAAAATATGGAAAAAGAGATCTTTGGCTGTTGAATATGCAATTTTGTTTAGATACTATTATCAAACAGCAAAATCATGAGCATTATCTGAATCTCCAGATGGACCCGCTGGGCGACTTGCGGGCAACCCGCGCAATGGACATGGGTTGCGACATTGCCATTGTACGATACCCCACTTGATGGTTTGGGTGTTTGGACAACCCGGACCGCCGATTTGGCAACAGTTCCGTACCGACCTACATCCAGTCCCGAAACAACGCTCTGGAACCGTTGCTGGCACAACAGGTCAGTAAGTGATATCCAGAGTAGCTGATACCTCTGCGCAGCTTGGCGAGAGACTGTAAGCTTGGTGCCATAGTTCTAACACATGAGGTTCGGAGAGTTCCATAATCACAAGCCATTTTGTCTATCATATTGGTCAACTCTACAGTCACAGCATTTCCTACATCATAATATTGCATCTATTATTGATCAATGTTTCTCCCTATATATATATATGGTCAATCTGGCTGTAGACTGTACTCAAGCTTAATGAGAGGAGCACCTGGAGTTCCCAACTGAGAAAACTGAGAGATACACTTGGAGGCCATAATGGAGGGAGTTTAGTGATCCAAGTTGAGCCAAACATAGAGTAAACAAAGAGGTGCACTTAGAGGCCGTAATAGTGTGTTATTTGAAGTGCACTTGGAGGTGTGATCAAGTGAGTTTTGAGATGCATTTGGAGGCTGCTATAGAGCGAATGCATAGATGCACTTGGAGGCTGTGATCGGGTGATTTTGCAGATACATATGGAGGCAATGATTGTACAAACGTGGAGGCCATGATCGAGTGAGTTTGCCGATTCCCTTGCTTGCCATGATCATGCAAACTTGGAGGCAGTAATTGAGCAAGTTTGGATCTGTACTTGAATGTTCTCATCGAACCAGATTGGAGGTCATTGATATTAAGATGCTAGATTGGACAGGTGGGATTAGGAGAGCATAGATTCGACTCATTGGTTGACTTGGAATCTTGGGAATGTCGAGAGTAGCGAACATCATGGTCAGCTGAGAGATGAGTGATAAGCGATGAGAGGCTGGCTGGGAGAAGGAGAAAGTCGATCAGGGGATGCAGCAATACTCCATATATGCATTACTCTGTGTATACGGTACTGGGTATATGACAAAGTAGGTGCATGGGGAACTCGGTGTATGCTGTAGTCAGTGTTAACTCACAATTATGGCCAGGAGAGATTGACAGGGGTGACTGATCATGGTGGTCATATGTGTTGATGGAGATAAGGACAAGAAAGTGAGAAATCAGAGGAGATGGGGGAAACCATCATGGAAAGCTAAGACTTAAGTGAATTACACGCACCAGTTATTTTACAATTGCGGATATGGCAGGTACAACTCCTGATCCAGCAGGTAAGAACACCAATACCAGTTCTTCTAAACCTAATCAGGCAACTAGTACTCCTGATTGCTCACATCAGCTCATATTCCCCATATTGGTCGCATCTCCATTCCTTATCTCTCTTTGTCATCCATGATTCTACCATCAGAGCTAAACACAAAGTTTAGTCATCCCTCTCTATCACTACTAGCTTTAATTAGAAGTTAACACTGTGTTCCGCTCACACCAAATACAGTATCCACCCATGATTGTGTATCTTGCCTTCATTCTCATGATTACAATTTGACCTCGGAATGTACCTTCAGCTTCTGGAGTTGCTCACTGGAACATTGATTGCCACCCTCCCGCACCCCATGAGAGCTGAAATATACATATACTTTGTCACATTTGCACGAGTTAAGTCACTAATAAATGGAGTCTCTGTGCCTGGTGCACCTCCCATCGACCGCCTCCTGATGGATCTCCTCCAAGAGCTCCTCCAATCTTATTGAATTACAGCTTTAAAGAACATCTCCAATCTTGGCCCAATCCCGGTCACAAAGTGCGTCTGTAAGTTCACTGGATCACACCCCCGAAGTGCAACTCCATACACTCCTGATCATTGCGCCCATGTGCACCTCTCAGTTTACACAAATGGCATCTCCAAGTGCACCTCTACATTCTGTACATCAGCCAAATGTAAAGTGGTTCGGAAGTCATAATTCAACGACTTTGGTATTCTCATCAGGCACACCGATCCATCGATATCCTCCCAGATGGTCCGGGATGGGCTGAATGCAAAATGACATTCTCTCGGGTGCTCTGAGAGTACTGTCGGGTGCTCCTCAACGCTTTCTGAAGTATTGGAATAGGATAGAAGAATATTCTAAAGAGTATGAAGTTATCTTCAAAATGCTATAAAATCAATCCTCCAAGTTGGTAAAAGTTTGGGGAGGCTGGGACTATGACATTTCTCTCCAAGACAATTCTGGTGCACCTGGAGCCAGACTCTCCAGGCGTGATAATATATAATGTCTATACTGAATAGTAAAATTCAATAAACTATTTCACAGCTACAACCTGAATTAGGCATTCTACTCTAACTAATATACCGTCCAGTGCGTGTCTATATCCACATATTGATTTTCAAGCCATACGCTATCAATGCCATCCAATGCAGCATTCTCCCCCACCAAATGTGCCAGTCCAACTATTGCTTCAATGCATACAATATGCATCTTATTCATCTGTTTGACAACTGGGATAAACCCATCAACCCACTCAGCCCAACCATGGGGATCATTGTACATTGTTGGAATCAGCACTGCATATTCTTGACCTTGAGGACATAATATGGATTTTTGAGTCTTCTTGCATCTCGTATAAGAGGTCGATATAACCTTCCCGGAGCGCAAGTGTTGCTGAAATAGGAGAATCTGATTCGATACAGTCGAAAAAGTATAATACAGGAAAGGATGTATTTCATCCTTGGAAGGTGTTATCGAGGTCTTTCTCTTCACTTTGCATATATTGGACCCAGATAATATGAGCTTCAGGCATCATCCCTTGGTTAGCGTTTGTATACTCTACCTTGCAATCTAGTCCCAGATGTTCGACAGAAGTAGGGCTGTGAAATGGTTGACGGTAATACAACAGCTCATTCTGGTGATTAATAAGTATACCATCAATAAGTACATTCTGATCATATCTGAGTACCAGTCCACTAACTTCGTGTCTCCAGTCCTCTTGAATTTGGGTTCAGAATGGCTGTCCAAAGTCAGGATATCGAACATCTTCTGATGCATATCTGAGTGAGGATAATTTGATACTTCTGCACAGTTCACAGATATTCATGACACTCAAAGGATATAGCTGCTGTGATACAGGGCAGATAATGGGCACATCCTGAATTGTCTAGAGATGTGTAAGATGGGCTCTATGTGTACTTTGCCATATATCGGTTGTGGACAGTTGGTTAAAAGCTTTCACAGAATCAATATCATACAAGCCTTGCAGTGCGAGATATAACAGTGTCTCCTCAATATAGTCACGACTGGTACACCGGTCATTATGCTTAAGCATCTGTGGAATGTAATTAATGTTGTTGGTAGAACAATATGTCTTATTCACCATAGCAATATAAAGCCAGTCAGAACTATCATTGGTGAAATTTTCACTGCACTTCACTGAGCGAATTGTCTCTGAAGTATGGCGCACAATTGGCATCAATCGATATTCTAAACCTATGGCACGTTGTTTGATCATTTTCTGGAATGGCTGAATGCCGATAGTGTCCCACAAAGTTTCAAATTTGATCCAGCGGATGGATAATTCTTTCTGCAACCGCTTCTGTTCATTCATGGTGATGCAATTAATCTCTCTCTCCAGCAGGTCAGTGATATACCCCATATCAGTGAAGCTCCAGGTTGTGGCTTCAGTCCCAGCATTGGAGAGACAGATGAGAAATTGCGGTCGGTTGTCAGGGTTCATGCTTGCTGTGCTGTACTCATCTTCTTTGGCAGTAATTTTCATTAGGCCAAGATCTTTGGTGAATATGCTTCTGGGACTGGGTGCCTTAGTCCAGACTTTTGGCAATAGATGTTGCTCATGATGTAGCAATCATTTATTAAAAAACTTGTGTTTATCTGGTGTTATTGATGGATTTCGCGCTCCAATTGCTCTATTGCCTTCTGATAATCAGCAACTGACCAAGTGGTTGCCACTTGTTGGGCTCAATTCAGGCACACCTGAAATTGCCCTAGTTTTGTTGTACAATTCTTTTCAGCCCCACACTCAAGAACTTCCATTGTAGCGCAAACCGTATCAGTGTTTTGTTCACATAACTGATGGGATCCCCTTGCCAACAAGTCATCCACTTTGGCCTTTGGAGACTTCGACACACCCAGTCCCCAAAAAAAACCATCATGTGGTAAAATTGCTTGAGTTCATCGTCTAGTGCGTTGAGCAATAGATCCAAGTGATTTTGTGGGATAAAAAGTAGTGAGAATTCACACAATGTGGGCACTGCGCCTATTACTACTTCGTCAGAGGCTATTTCCGCTTCAGGTTTCCTGTCATCCTGAGAGGACACAAGAATGGGAGCACAATTCACAGCAAGTGTTCTGATTATTCCACGGATCTCATTTCGTTGCTATGCGCTGCTTTTCAATGAATGGAATGGTTCGGAGAAGTGTTGGAGGCCGGGATATCCTGTTACCAATGTAGGTTGATTGTGTCATTGATCCTGGACAATTCTTGATTCCAGGTGTTTGAGCGGCCAGTGCAATCAGTCCTTAACTAAACCCAGAAGCATCTGATGCAAATCATCAGGCTGCCAAAGCCAATAGACATTGCAGAGATGGTATTGCCAGAAGTTGTTGCAGAGAGGGTGGACACCTACAGTGTGCAGAGCATCAATATTAGTGTCCTCCAGCAGCTGCAAGTATATACACTAGTCACTTGAGCAATTGTGTGATCGAAAGGTTGAATACTCCATTTGCACACCTGTTGGTATTTCACACATCAGGTATGAGCCATATAAGACATGAGCAACCATGACTTGTTCCGGATAATCCCCAAGCCAGGCAGCCCAATGAGGGCAATAATGTCCCCTGGATCCATCTGCAGAATCCCATTTTGAGCCTGGACCAGTGATGTCAAGATGTCAGAGTTGAGACAGCACTGTTCCAACCCTGTGATGACATGCTTCTCCAATGTTTCTGGCACCTTTCAGGAGATATGGGATATGCCTGACGAAAATCCGGCGCACTCAATAGGGGTCCAGCAGATATCATTTTGAATATTAGCAATTGTGAGATATAGCAGCCAGGCATGCTAATCACCCGAAATATTGGACAAACGGGTCTTCTCAGATGCACAAATGTCTGGCATGGTCGTCACTCTGGCAGGATGTTGAACCAGTATGTCCCACCACTAATAACCTAGGTTAATCTCTCGATAGGTTCGATGACCCTGAAAGTCAGCAAGGTGCACCGGTTCAATATCCAGGTTCGCCTGAAATTGGAGATGTGCTTGGAGGAACTGGATACATTTGAAAAGATCCCTGTAGTATTATGTTCTGAAGATATGTGGGTCTTCTTCAATCCAATCATTATTGCCAGGCTTGAAATGTAGTTCAGAGAGGAGCTCTCAAAGAGCATCTGCTGATTGGAATGACTTGATTTTGAAGTTGTCCAGTGCATGCGTCAGATGTTGATCCATCCATGTGGTTGTTTGCTGGATAAACAATTGAGCCTGTTGAAAGTCATGTGCAGACAGAAATGGATTCCATTGATTCCATTGTTCTGAGTACTTTCGATGCTTCTTGTACAATCCAGTTCCTTTGCCATTTGCTTTCCCCCCTGCATTTTCCACTGCAACTACCTCCCACTAAGCCTTTGTCTTGGGTGGATCACGGGTACAGGAGATATCAGGCTGCTGAGGGTCTATAGAGTCTTTGTAGGGAGTATCGTCAGCTGGTGGTGGACGCGGTACATTGTCTAAGAGTCGATTATGAATTGTCATCTTGTCGCTGGACATTCGAGTGTTGCTACTTCAGTCAAACCATCATGGCTTGGGGTGATCCCACATAGCTGGTGGTAAAATCCTGTTGGGATATATGCTTTGATACATCGATATTGTGTGATATTCTTGATTGTGAGCATCCCGTCAGTTCTTGTCAAATAAATCTTTTCCAGATACAGCATTGAACATGTTTCCTGCGAGTGAGACCATATTCGAGAAACCCTCGGTGTTCTGACAAATCTCCATGATAGTTTGGGGGGTATGGTATGTTGCTTGATTTTACCCTCAGGGATAGTTGCTTGAAAGGAAGCTTGCTCTTAGCGTATCACATTCTGAGCTGCATCACACCCCAACAAATGTAGAAGAGGGGTAAAACAAAGTGTCCTTATGATCCGTTTTGTTTTTACACTGGGATAATATGTAGGAAATACCGCCAAATTATACGGCACTTCATCTACTGAAAATCATTATAAGAGAAGGTTTCTTATGTCCTCTCAGTGAGCAGCATTAATTACTTTCCATCAGGAGCTACTACTATCAGCCTTGTCATATACTATGTTATTGCGGCATTGTGCAGAATATACCTATGCTTAAGCCTCAAGCAGTGGATACCATCAGCTTAATACAATGAACAGGTAAGTTTCCTAGCTGGCTGTATGCCCACTCAATGATTATTGGGAACTCATTCGCTGGTTGGATATGGTCTTCAGTAATGATCCTTGACCAGTGGGTGGATCCAGAGGACAAAATGAAGTTTAACGCCAGGAACTCAAATGGAAGCAATCACAGTTGTTTGACGACTTATAGGCCTCATATTGAATAAAGTCGCAGGTGGTACACATTCATTCTGAGTGTAAAATTCCTAGTCGTGCTAATCTTCCAACTGGATATAGTTCTTGTTGGGTTTCTGGAGATATCATATCATATCCCATCTATAACCTTTACTGTCATGACCTGAATGAAGGTAAGCTTCTACCCAGGATTCTAGGATATGAATTCGAGCATATACACATGATAGGTGGGCTGTGAGCAATTATTGGTTCCTTTTCTCTGCTGGGTTTCATGGGTTCAAAGGTGCAGTGAAAAACCAAAGTTCCTAACAAATAGATGGATATGAGAGGCCATCATTCGGCCGAAGGTCACTGCTACATTCCGTAATCTCAACCGTACTCCACATTGAAGGAAATCCTCAGCTGAATTGATAATTGATTACCACCATGTTCTGTACAGACGACGTTGATGAACAGACCTCCGCCGAAGACAACCAATAAGGATTCAACAGGTGGGCTGTTTGGCTCTTACCAATGCCCAGATGACAGTTTGGGAGCATCAAATAACAATGCTGGGAATACATTGAGCAAAGACACTCAACTCAGACAGCCCACAAATCAATTTGATCCACCACTGAGGTATTATTACCTGCCTTCGCAGCCACCATGTCCAGGCACTCCTCAGTTCTACCACTCTGTCCAATGAGACATGACACAAAGCACACAGCTAGGCTCCGGTGCAACCACAGGATACCCGAGTCATGGGCCATTGTGGCCAGAAAATGCTTTCCACGAACGTTGTTTTGGAGGACCCCAAATGTCCCCCCCTCCGCAATTCACAGGACATGGGCCATCATCTCCCGGTGCCCCTCACGTGCATGTAGCGCCGCCTGGAATGAATCCCATCATTCGGCCAACATCTTCCACCTCAACTCCACAAGGACAACATTCCAGTGCACCAGTGAGACCCCCCATGAGCCTTCAAATGTAATAATTTCAATCGGCTGCGGAACCACGCAGAACAGATGTTGCAGAGATTGCAGATTTGCCCCTAGTAGCAGACATTTCTTACAACAAATACAATGCAGATGATGAGAGCAATGATACATCCAACACGGGAGGTGCCAAATGCGAAGCCCCAATCAGCCTGAGGGAAACTGAATTCTCCTTGAAGCGATTTGCAAAAAGGAGGTGGAAGCCCAACTTCAGTACCTTAAACAAGTGGAAGATGATAGCAGTGGCTAGGTTTCTGAACAAGAAGCATCGGTCCATTTTGCAGGAACAGAACCGTTTCAAACCGCACCGAGATGGACCCTTGCGATGGGAGAACACAGTTTCAGATTGTTCAGTAAGATTCAAGAAGTGGCTGCCTTTGGAAGATGTTGATATTATGGAATTGATTTGGTAACAGTGGGTAGAGATGTTTTTGAAGATGTGCAAGTGAGGGTCTGATGGTGAGGAAGAAGGGAAGGTGAGGTAACAAGTGACTGGAGACTGATTTGGGAGAGCAGGTGATCAATCAGGCCACCAGTAACCTCCTATAGTTGCCAGAGTCAACTGTCATGGTTGCAATTCATCAGGTGCTGAATGGCGACAAGGACCATACAGCCAGCAGTCAACTCCAAGCTTCATACACAGATGTGAGGCACTGGGAGGAGTTGATTGAATTCATCCAAAAGAATTGTGGCCTGAAAGAACTGTACTGTCTAGCAACGTCATACAAATGCGCTGTAACACAAGGAGAATTGAATGACATGTATATGGGGTCTTACGGACCCAAGTAGATGATGAATGACCCTGTATATTGTCAGATTTCGTACCACAGTTGCCTTTGTAATGCCTTCAACTTGAATCTGTGAAACACTTTGTAACTATTGTTGGTAGAAATGAAGGCAGCTACAGGGAAGGATATTTGTGTAGCGCATAATTACACCAGCCAAGATATTCTCCACTGGCCTTGGTACAGTTAAATTAAGCCCCACTGTTAATCAGTACACTTAGACCCTGGAGGGATCTGATGAAACTGAAAGAGTGGAGGATGAGGTGGCAGGTGGGATGAGATTGGTAGTAGTAGTAATGTAAGTTCTGATTGAGTGAATAGAATTGATTATATTCCACATATTGATTGGGTCCAAATGCTTGTCTGTGAAATAACTAACATCACGATGAATTGCAGGAGCGCTATTGTATGGGCTCATCAGCCCCACCTACCTTGGAGCCACGGAAAGAGATCATTGAGGATGAAATGAAGACCAACAAAGCTGCAACGCAGGTTAAGGAGCAAGTGGAAGGTGAGGAGGTCCTTAATCCAGATGATACCAGTTCAGGATTGAGTACTGTTCTCAACACAATGAACGATGGATTTCAACATGCGAGTCTTGATGAGGGTGTCAGGCTTCTGAATGCTCTTCCGATTCACCAATTGATCGAGAATTGAGTTCCTGGTAAGAAAGATTTTTCTCCGGGCCTGCCTTGAACCACGTTTCTGGCGCACATGGTTTTGGCAATATGGTTCATTCTGAGTAGATAGGTTTAGGATTCCGATATGGCAGGAGCTCTGGTGGCAGATGAAATGGGCCTTAGAAGGATGTTAACCTCGGTTGCGGCAGCTATGTAAATCAACTTTCCAACTGAGAAGGTTGCTTTGGGAGTTTCACTTTCAAATGTGTGGTGGAATACACGCGACAAATGGGTGAATTTTGCTCAAAATCACTATCCCAGGAATAGTTGTGAAGCACAGGACTGGTATCTGCTGTAGAGATTGACCTCAGTTCCTCGCTGCCTTTTAGAGATCCAGACAACTCCTGCTCTGGGGCATCAGCGCTCACTTCAGCCCTGGAACCAATGGTGGTGGTCACAATGCCTGGAGTGGCAGAGAGATTCAGGAGTGTCACTGATGAGATGCCATACAGGACCGATTTCAAACAGGACCGATTTCAAACAGGTGAACTTGTAGGACATGGCCTATGTGAACTTCACCGATAAGGATCTGAACACAGGTATTGACAAGCCGAAAATCTGATGGAATCTCCACCTTGTATTATATAATACCTCATCATCCAGAGTGAAACCATCAAGCAACGGCCAGCTCTCAGACTGTTCATGGAGCTTTGGGGTATGTAATCAGTCTCAGTGGATCAAGACAAAAATCGGTGTCGGCCGGTGACTCGCAATGAATGTGAACATTGGATTCAATCTTCAACTCACTGCAACACCAGGATTCCATTCACTCTTTGACTGGTGTTATCTGACAATGTGACTGTTTTCCAGTGCACTTCAAAATCCAGAGAATGATACTGTAATGGAAAAGCATGGTGCAAAGGCTGAGTATTCCATGGGATGAGTTTGATGCATGCTATCCAGACTGAAGCAAACTAAGCTCAACAGGATGCAGCACACTGGATGATCGAAGTTGCAAACCCATGGACGATTGAATGGTGGTCAGAATGCAACCTCGCAAATGCGAAGCTACTCATCTGGATTCCGATGGAGATTGCCCACTGTGTTAGTCTGCAATGAACTAAAGAAGAGTAAACCAAACTTCAGACCCTCGTGGCAGGATACACTTCACAAGGTCCTGCAGAATCATGGAGGGTACATAGATGGTGGGTACAATGTTTCTCAATGGTATTGGGTGACACCAAGGATGGCAACAACTTTTCCGGACAATGGTACGATAAGTGGCCACTTGATACTTGGGTAGATTCTGAATTGTTCTAATGGCTCAGAGACACATTTCTGCCAATACTTGTCAATGCACCAGTGGAGAATCCTGAACCTGACCAGGACATAGTATCAAATGAGACACTCTTGTACAAACCTGAAAGCAATAACAGCGCCTTGCCTTGTGCACCTCCTTCTCAATAGGAAGTGCTATTTTGTTCACTTCCTGGCCAAGTCCATCAGTTGAAGTGGTGGCTCACGAAGTATTCTGCGGATTCTTTCGATACTTTCTATATGGATGTGGAAATGGGCAACGATATGCACACAGCAATGCAGCTTCCAGTACCAGATTCACCAAATCCCTCTTTGTTCATGACCACACCCAAAGTGGGTGGGAAAGGCCGAAAGCTCACAGCTGCTAACCATGCGGTACTAACACAGATGTTCTGGGTATTCAATGAGCAACGCCAGGCATTTGCATGGGTTGTCTGGCAGTGGCAAAACGGTGTTCCACTCACATGGCAATAAAACAATATACACAGTGGTGATGATACCAGCGCGAGTGATCTCCACTAGCCTACAGAACTGGAACAAATTAGAGTTGTGCATGCCATGTTTGACCAAAGATCACAACCTCGGTCATATACCGGATTCGGGAGTGTCATGAGGACCATAAGATGCAGTGTACACAGCCGGCAGATGTTATGCCATCCGATGGTGATGATGAATGGTAATCATCATATCAGTGAAATCATGCTATGCCTCTTTAAACATTCAAACAACCCAATCTCACCACCTAATGCAAAAAAGTCATATTGTGTGCACAGTAATGTGCTTGGGAGGATTCCAGTAGGAATAGGTTATCATTCAATTCCAGTTCGTGTTACTCGATTATAGCAAAGGATATGAGTTTGAGTTAATGATAGACGGATAATTTGTAAACCAAAACATAGACTCTTTTAGATGATCTAATCTGTGATGGAAATCAGGTGCACTGGTTTTATGGTGGAGATAGATTGACATTCATTTGAGGAAATCATTGACTGAGTGAAAGTCAGCCGTGCAAAATAGTAGTCATTGTGACAATCTTTCGAAGCTGTAGGCCTTCCCAATCTTCATGGCATATTGTTGATGTAGATTTGTGATAACTAAAGGTGTGAGCAGGATTTGAGTTTTCAGGTGTGCAGAACTGCTGAGTGTAATTCAAACAGGCTGTTACTTGAAAATTTCAGGTGCACTGGGGAGTAGAATTACAAAAGAATGTGGGCTATTCCCTAAATCACCAATTCTGGACAATTTAGAACCAATTCAACAAGAGAATCGCTATCACTTCTTGACTCTTGTGAGACAGATTCTGTAAAACATATCTGCTATCAACCTGGAACACAAAGACTCACTAGGTGATATTGAGTTGATATATCATCTTCTAAGACACCGCATGTGCATTCCCAGTTTACTTGGAGAATATGTAGCCAAGTATTTCCTCGCTCAGGATTGAAGTTCAGGCTCACCTCAGATCCACTATCCAGTCAAGTTTAATGGTCTCAGATTTGACACCACTGACATCTTCTATTCAAAAGACCAATTCTGACAAGCCTGCAGTCAATTCTAACAGATGATCCCAGTCCAGGCACGCCTGGGAACTGTGTATACCCACTTCACATTACCCTGGAATGATTCATTTTGCTTTATTCCAAGCGTATTTTCTTCCTTCCTGAATGCTTTGAATCTGTGTCTGCCAGTACACACAGAGGGACATCTTTCAGACACTAAACTTGTTGGTGCAGGCAGCTCATCTCGCACGGCCCAACCTAATGATTCAATCTATACTAGATCTGTCAGTGAATGCCTCCACAATACTGCCTTAACTTTCATACGCCATGTCGACCCATCCGTTGGAGGAAACTGTCCACAAACACACTTACCTCAGATGCACTGCCCTGGGCTGCAAGTAACCACACTTGACAGGATATTTACCACAAAGAATGTTCAGACCCATGTTTCCAAGATTCTACAATAGCTTCAGTCATTTGGGCTCAGTAATCAAGCTGCAGCTTGAGAGAGAATCACACAAGATAGTCACTACTCAGCGACACTGCTGATGACCGGCAACTCCAGCTCACCTGTATACAGCACTTCCTCACACAGGCTTAAACTGACACCGCTTCCAATGCTGGCTTAACTGCATTCTGACTGACTTGTATATTGGGGCTACCAAAAAAGCCATGTCTTAAAATAGATTATGTGAACCAATTTCCATCATGAGATCTCGAAGAAATAGAATCTGAAAGGCAGACTCTGCTCAGCGATCCAATTGGTGAGCCGCAGCTCCCACCCACCGCATATCTTGAACTGCTCAAGTTCTTGACAAATCATCAACAGTCAATATCTTATTGTCAGCAACTTCCAATCCCGAGAGTCCATGAAGAACAAGTCATGATGAAAGCTTGAGTTGAGAACAGCCAGCTTCTGACAGTGCAAGTAACTGTCAAAGTCAGGCAAGCCTGCAATCGCAGCCATTACATTAGATGGTATCCTGCATAACATTTCAATGGTCACTGCTCCTCAAAATTGCCACCACTGCATGCTGTCATTCGTCTTCCTTCTTTCAGAACAAGCCTCACGACCCATTGATCTTGTCTCATCCACTGCTTTGAACCCCAATCTCTATGCTAAGTCAACATTGAGACTTATACTGAGTTTGTGATCAAATAATGTGGTGTTTACTAGATATGTTGCACAACATCTTGATGTGAGTGACTATATATGACCCATTCATTAGCAATCTTGGCTTTGATGAGAACTGGAATCAATTATAGTACCCATCAAGCTTCATTGTACCTTTACCATTATTTTGCTGTATTGAATATCTCCTTTGTATACCTAAAGTCTCCCTCACACACTGAACGCAATACATATTGTGAATTCAGCACACACAGACCGCTGAAATTCAAGTTCTGCATACAATGTTGTCTAATCGACAACTAACTTTGCAGCAGAATCATAATACAACAGAATATCATGAAAATAGGGTTTCCTTCCGACTGGCGTACTGCATTTGGATATTTGTACTTATCCACTGTCAGTCATAAACACAGGTTGCATCCATCTAACTCCAAATGCTGCCACTCACCTATATCCCAACTCTATCTGTCCAAGTTCTGCAGATTGTTCAACAAACTGACAATTCTGTACCACAAGGTCACCTCTCATATGCTCGAACTAGAGGTATAATGAACTACGATTAATGGAGTAATATGCTGGGGTGATCCCAATCAATTCATTTCTCAGTACTCCATATGTTCGGCCCTAAGAGGTAGTTAGCGATAATACAACATTGATGTCTGCAGTTTTTCAGGTGCATCGAGATCTTCAGGTGTGTCTAGTTCAATTCCAGGTACATTGGATGAAATGAACCTCCAATTCTTGCGTCGATAACATACTTGGATATGAGGACTAACATTCGGAATTGGTGGCATGAAGTATCCACCTAATCTGGTGCACCTGACGCTTCCTACATCCCAACCAAGAACTATCAGCAATGGTATAAATATGAACCACTGAATTGTCTTCTGGACTCCGTCCAGAAACTCCTTGAATTGCCTCCTCCTCAACTGAGTGTTTCTTAATTGCCCTATTCTCCCCGTAATCTAGCAAACTTCATTACATATTTACTCTAATTTACTTTAGTCTACCTTCCCCAATATCACATGATCAACGTGGAACCTATGGCCAGCCAAGTGAGGAATCACAATGCCCAAACGAATCAAAACGCACACCGTGAGAGAGTACTTGCACATTTATTCAAGAAGACTGCCCATGTTTGTTGCCAATCATATGTTTTAAATTCCAACCCAGCCTTGGAGTATTGTATTGCAGATGGCTAATGTCTGCACTCCAATTTTTGACAAGCAGAGTGCTGATGATACTGGTCGCGAGATGAGCGATAACCAAAGTGAAGACGGTGGAGTGTTGACATTGTCTTCTGATATTGAAGAAGACGATTTAGCCCACCAGCAGGAGTTCTGACATGTCGGCCAGGCATGTCGCAATAAGAAATTACAAACTCCAAGGGTTGTACTGCCAAAGAAATGGAGCTGTGCTGATACTGTCATTCCACACACTCCACTTCCACATGCGCAAAAGCCAGCCAGGGTCATAGCACCACAACTGCTGAAATGCCAAAAGTCAACCATCAACATATTACATGAGTCTGACCTTGTATCAGCCCAGGCGCTCCATCTTCCCAAGCCCAGTGGAGACCAGAATATTCCTCAACCAAAGGCTGTTGGAGACCACAATATCCCTCAACAGCAACAGGCTACATTTGCGGTAGCGAAACTGTTCATGGAACCAATCGTGTTCACAAAGACTCCTTGGCTACACGTGGCTAATGAGAATCACTCGATGGTTGACGAAGCTTGGAGACTACCCATTGATGCTCATGATCATCAGCGGGCATCAGGAGGTGCTCCTGTAGATTCTCCATCTCTGTGTCTATTCCCTGGTGGTCCATCTCTTGAAATCATCCGCAAACCTGAGAAGTAGTCAATGTTTACGATGTTCAATGCTGCTCCATTACCCTTATGATGATGAGTAAACCCCAAAATATACGTAGTACAAATTAAAGATTAGTACAATTTGAGGGCAATTGGCAGATGGAGCTAGTGGAACTATTGTCCATAGATATCAGTAGGATTTATGATCAGAGACTGAGCTTCAAATCCAGGTTATGCAGCTACTGTTTGACCATGCCTTTCTCTCGAAGGTTATGGAGGTTAAGAAATCATGGTTCACCCAGATGGAAGTGCTTGACCTAATTGACAATCAATTTTCTTCACCGCCAATAGCTTCAGCCACCAGCTAACCACAGTAAAATTCATTCAACATCTCGCACTGCAGACATTAGCAATTGTGGGTGCCATAATTCATTCAGAGCGGTCTGAATATGCAACTGCAAAGAAGGTTACAGGTATGTATTCTCATGATGAATGTCAAGGTAAATATTGCCCTTCCATGGTGATAGCTTGTATTACAGCAGAATCCACTGCTCTCAGCAATTACACACGGGTGGGCAGCTTCATAACACCTGCCACCATCATATTCGTCTGCTTCAATAGGCGCTCCTCAACCCCCATCGGCATACCTCAGCCAGGATTGGTGCTTCATTATCTCATTCTGCGCTCCATGCCCCATCTTCTGTCAGTGCTTCTTCACCGGATGGGGGCTCCTCAATCCCCTCCTCAACTTGGATTAGAAGTGCCTCAAATACATTCCCTACTCTCAACCCCCCCCCTTCAGCGCTACTCCGGATGGATGCCAGCCTGGCTCAATCGTCACTCCTCAATCCCCATCGGTGCTCCATTGTCTGGATTTGTTCTCCTGAATTTTATTCTGTGCTCCTCCATCACCATCTGCACTCCCATTGCACACCCAGCACGCCCCCATCAGGCTCTTCTCATTTCCTGGGGGCACATCTCTTTTCCCCCCAAATTCATCATATTGCCATTCACACTCTATTTTGATTCACAGTTAGCTAACATCTCAAATCCTACCATTTCAATATCGCAAATCAAGCTAAACAACATTGGGATTCAATTTTACCCACTCACCAGGCCCAAATGATTTGCAAATATGAGGAGCACCTGCAGCTTGTTTCCCCAGTTGATGAATTGTGTTATCCTGCATTTGTCGGCCATAAAAAGATTGGAAATTTATTGGAAAACCTTCACAAAATTCTTGATGGATATCATTCTATCCCTTAGTGAGGTTATTTTTTCAGTGTTACTTGCGAATGTTTTGGAATCAGTTGCAATTTTCTTGCCTTCCGTAATGTAGCAATGCCAACAATAGATTGTAGAATCGGATAGTTGGGTGGTATAGTATGAGATAGAAGTTGATAATGAACAATATCCCATGCTATTTACGTGGAGGGTATTCTACTACTTGTGCAAATCCGGAGGTTGTCAGCTAATGCCTGCAATCATCGGACTGATCATCCACAAGAACCAAGGCATCTCCCAGAGTCAGTCTGGGATTCTCGCATTGGATGGGCCACAGTCCCAGGTGGTCCCAAGTTTGTCTCAACTGCTTCGATGGTGTCTCTATGCCATTCATTTAAGATCCATGGTACTCCCAAGACCGGCCAGAAAGCCCTCCTAGTGTCTGACTCTCTCCTGATGTTGACGCGTCCAAGTTTACTCTCTGCCTCCACTCACTCACTCCTGGAGACTCCCAGTGACCAAAATACATCTTGTTGACTCAGATCTCGGCTGCAAGATGTATTTCCAAACTTGCTCGATCATAGCCTCCACTCGCGTCTCTATGTTCACACAATCATAGAGTCCAAGTGTATGGCTGCGTTCACTCGAATGTCATCTTCAGGTTCACTTTGAATCGATCTCCAGCACTCCTGCAGCCAGTCGAGCTATACCATGTGTAGATGGATAGCTGTATAGATACATAGATAAATAGATACATAGATACATCGATGCAGAGAGGAGTATTCAAACAAATTACATGAGTTTTAATCATCGTTGAATAATATGTAGTAACTACCATTTCCAGACTCACCAGCAGCGTGCCCAAAGATGATTATGTTTTTTCTAGACTGCTCTACAGCAATTTGAGAGGCTCCCAGGCTTGTCACCTACATACTCTGGTGCCTCTAAGGTACTCCCCAGCGCACCCACGTGCCTCGCCAGCGCTCCCAGGTGCACCTGATGTCCACTGCATTTGTCCATTCAACTCGGGGATTAGATTACCCTGAGATTCTGGTCGAACAACTCCCAAACACTCCGAGAGGCACGCAGTGACAAAAATCGATTTTGTTAATGGCGATTTCAAATATAGACCTGGTTCTCCCCTGGTACCCAACGTGTGCATGTATGAGTGGAGGTGGCACATCGGATGAGATAATGCAGGTTCTGAGAGTACTGCCACAAGTCATATGTGTGGTCACATTCACATTTCTCCATTGTGTCCCCCCTCATCAGATATCGTTATAGAAATGGTTGGAGCATAACTGGCAATATACACAGAGCTAGAACCGACACAGGGAAATATTTCTGGTTCCACATTGTACTTCGCAAGTCAAGTTTGTCAGCTTTCGTGACAGTTATCCTCCGTTTCATATACGTTCCAGACCACTTGTAAACATACTTTGCTGAAGGTCTGGATGTCTGTTGTTTTTGGGTGAAAGTGTTATGGGGGTGCTCAATCTCAATGATCAATATAACATTTATCAAATCTACGTTCAGCCGCCTATCTAAGAAACTATTTCTTTCCTCTTCTTGTCCCATCACCCAACCTCTTGACCCATTCTCAAGAGGAACCAAATCAATTCTCAACCAAACAGATGAACCAGGATCCTGTCTGAGGAAGTAACAGTTATTGGGAACCCTTACTCTTTGGAAAGTTCTTTGAATGGTACGAACCTGGTAGGTAAGTACTGCAGAACCAGGTAACCGATACCACTGGATGCCATGCAATCCTAAACACCAAGAGTGATGTGGATCACAGTTGCTCTTCCAATTCAAAAGTATGATGGCCTAAAAGTTCAATGTTCTTTGGGAGTACGTATTGCGATTGTGTCAATCTGTGTCCAGACATATAACGCGTGGTCATGTGGATGATATAGGGATGTAGTTTTGAATGAGTTTGTAGATAGAAACCTGAATAATATTTTAAGATCATCTTCAGTGTATATGATGGTTGACTGAGGATTGCTGCTTGAGTTTGTTCTTCTCATTGTCGAAACAATGTTGTCTCTGTATAGTTGTCTTCGAGGGTCTTGAACTCCGGTACTTCGACAGGATGACGACAATGCTCATGGTAGCATCATCGCAGTTGCATCATAGCCTATATTCATGTGCCTGGTGATAACTGCCACGCTGCCTATAGGTCATTGTGTTCATGCAATGTGGTTTCAAAGCATTATGCTCCTGATAAGAATCGGGCCATCCATAGCACAATATCATGTCAGACAATGTGACAGACAGAACTTGAACTTAGACATTTCACAATCCTTTTGAATCTGTGGTTGAAACATCAGCTGATCATTGACCGGTCAGTGCTTATCGCATTTGAATGCCTAACGATTGCAGCTATTCAGCTTGCATCATAGATTCAATCTGTGACCAGCCCATACTATGCCAATGTAGAAAAAGACGCGTCGTCTCATAACCTGATTCGAGTCTGATGTTGCAATGCATACCAACTCATACCAATGAGCAGGGTTACTTCAGGCCTCATATCATCAGCCAACATCACAATTCCCTCAGTCACATCATGCTTAGGCCGAGACCATTCTCTTTGACTTGGACTTACCCTAGTAGTTTTTATCCTCTGGGAAGATAACCTAGAAGTCCCGCTGCCTCGCATATTGCCTATCGACTGCTGAGTCTGGGTGTCAGAGTAAACTCCAGTTCCTTCAGACATGTCCCGCTAGTTTCTGGAAAATGAATGTTGTTGAAGACCCTTGTGCACTGCTAAAGCACGAGGCTTTCCAGTAAGGCTGCATAGTTGCATCATCAGAGATGAATCCACAAAGCATCACCTGTGCTTATTCAATCGAGAAGCAATTCCTATGTAGTCCAGCTAGAGATCATAGAACAGGCTTGCTTGTTCTGTCTTAGATAGGTGTTATGTATATCACGCAACTAGACTTATAGTAACTCCATGACATATATCCATTATGAATACTATGCAAGTACCATTATCACTATTGAGGGATAACCCCTAACATCACCCCCTTCTCTAAAACTGGTGACCACCACAGTGCTCCATGATGACAAGTAAATAGTAAAAGATACCACTCAATGTACCGAAACAATGGCATAATAAAACATACACATAAACGAAATAAAGAAATAGAAATGAATTTTTCTTCATTTGCATTTTACCAAATCGTCCATCTCTTTCGATTGTAGGGTTATTGTGGCAAAACTGCCACCACATGTCTGTTGAGTTTTCTGAAACATTCTCATATGTTTCCCATGTATTTTCGTCATGTGAATACCCTCTCCACTTCACTAAAACACATGCCTTCGATAGTTGTCGTCTGATGGTCCGCTCGGGAGAAATGATTACATTTCCCATCCCGCATCATCACGTTACATTTCGATAACCTACTTCTTCGCATCTGTTCCTCAATATCATTATAATAATCTGATGATGAATGTCAGCTGAACCCTCCTTGAGTCTCGCAATTTCAACTTGCAGTACCTCTGATTGCTCCGAACCACGATGACTTCAAAAGGCCCATACATCATATCAACCTATGTTTTTCGTCTATGCTTAGAATGAATGTCTTTTCTGTTAAGCATTACTAAATCCTCTTTCATACACAGTTCAATTGATTTTCGTCTTTTGTCATAATATTTCGTCATTTCTTGAATTGAAAATTTGAGTCACTTGCCTAGTTTCGCATGTCCAGATGTCATACAATAACCATATGATTCTGATGCTGCATTTCTTAATTGCACTTCCGTAGTCCAATTCTTTCTTGGTTCGAATCCATTGTTGGCAGAGAAAGGCAAAATCCCTGTTGCCGAATGTTTGGAATTGTTGTATTTGTGTGTTTGTAATCATTGTGCATTCACCCCGAAGGGGTGCCCAGCTAAGTTACCACAAGCCGGCCGACCACTGGTGGTCATGGCATTTAATCAACATATTTTTATACCCCTGTCCATCGGAAACTTCCTGTCCATCCATCGGCTGAACTACGGCCAAACTAGCTGACGCAGCACCTACTTCTGACTCAGGCAAAGTCGTTTCCTCCCACTTCCCGCTACCCGGTGGAGGGCACAAGGCCATTGGAAATCCACCTTGCCCACCCGCATCACTTAATCTCTTCGTATGCTCGACCTATGGTGAGTATGACACAGGGAGCTTGGTTTTGTGCGACATCGACCTGCACTTTACAGGGAGTTCGCTTTCGATCAGCTGCATCGGTGGAGTGGGGGGAGTGGCGGGATTCGAATCCGTGAAATGCAGCATAGTGTTGGCAAGACCATACCACTTCACTACAGGTCCACTCCCTGGAATTGTTGTATGCGTATTCTGACATTGCCAACATCGATGCACAGTCGTTTCGTTCAAAGTTGCAGTCAGACGTTAGGTAAGACTTGATTATTAGATTGATCGTTTCGGTCTGTCCGTCGGTCTGCGGGTTATAAGCCATGTTCATGCTCTGTACAATTCCCAAATAATTATAAAGAACTGTGAACTATTTTCACATAAATGTCCCGTCTCAGTCACTTACTATGGCTTCCGGAAGACCTTGATACTTCCATACATTCTCCAGATACGCTATCATGACAGTCGGAGAGTCTTCTTTCTCAATCCGAATACAGTGAGCCATTTTCATAAATCAGTCTTTTACAGTGACAACCATAGTTGCTCTTTCGGTTTCCGGAAGATAGGTAGTATAATCCGTACTGATGTGCGTTCATGGCTTACAAGCAAGTTCCAAAGAATGTAACAACCCATGCTTGGCATGTCTCGGGCTGTTTGTTCTTTGGCAATTATCCCATTCATTGCAATATTGTCAAATATCTGTTTCCATGGTTGCCCAGTGAGAGTTTCTGGTACGCATTTCCAAGGTTTGTTTCCTTCCGAAATATCCAGCTAGTTTCAAATCATGTTTCAAATCTTATATGCCTTCCCTTATTCCTTCTGGAACATAACATCGATTTTGCCAATGAAGTATACCACCATTTATTCAAAAGTTTGTGTGAGTGGTATCATCATTGGAATCAATATTCGTGCAAATACTTGGATATTGATTGTCCCGTAGGGCCTGATCGTGAATGCTGTTTTTGGCTTCCAGTAACAAATGATCTACCTCGTGTGCTGCTATTTTCTGATGCTCATACTGATCATCCTCAATTTCCATTGCTCCCACTTCTAGCCTTTGTTCCTTTCTCAATAGTGTTTGCTTTTCTGTGGCTGTTGTACCCCCTTCTCTAGAGGTCAACTCCGGGCGCCTTCATAATGCATTGGCTTTGCCATTACTGGATCCCTTCCGATCAAATACATCAAAATTACATGTTGCCAATTCCTCAGCCCATCTAGCTGGTTCTCTGTTTAGCTTGATGCTAGACTTGAAATAAGTGAGATTTTGATGGTTGGTGTAGATGATAGTCGTATGAACTGATCCCTGTAAAAAAGATCTCCATCACTTAGGAACTCAGACTATTGCAAGCATTTCTTTAGGGAATACGTCATAATTTAAATCAGCTTGTGAGAATTGTCTGGATAAAAAGCCAACTGGATGAATCATTCCATGCTTGAAATGTTGAGAAAGTATACCTCCAATAGGAAATGTGGAGGTAACAGTTTCCAGTAATAATGGTTGATTCGAATCATAATGACGCATTATTGGTGATTTTCCTGAAGTACACAATATGGTACTTGTTCAAAAAGTGGCTTCTTGAAAGTCTGCACGGCGAAAATTCATATTATCTCCTCATAATGAATCGGATATCGGGGCGACTATCGCTGCATACAATGGGCTAAATTTTCCATAGAAATTCCATGAGCTGAATAATTGTTGTATTTCTGTTTGAGATTTTGGGCTAGTCCAATCAAAAATGGATTTAGCCCTCTCGGGGTCGATTCTTAGTCTTTTTCTGCTTATTAGGAATCCTAATTAAGCTACTTCTGTAGCATCTAATATGCAGTTGTCTATTTCGACACACATATTATTATCCATTAGAAGTTGAAAAACATTAGACTCTTGTCGATGATGTTTGTCTAAAGATCTTCTTTTGGCTATTAATATGTTTTCTATATCAGCTACCAATACTGATCCTCCATCTGTGTAGATTTCCACTGTTGTATCGATAACCGACTCCAATCCCAGTGTTGGGTGGAATATCCAATTCAAATCTCATTGAAAGGTTGGTGGAGTGTTGGTTAATCCAAAAGGCATTACCATATACTCTTACAGACCAAACTTAGTTCTGAATGCAGTAAACCTTTTGTGACGCAAAGTCATTCCAATCTGATGAAAACAAGCTTTCATATCTATTTTCATAATATGTGTAGCTCCATTCAGTCTTCGTTATAGTTCCTCCATCATTGGGAAGGCGTTTTATCCTGTATAGTGTGATTATTGAGATATCAATAATCGACACACAGTCTTGATCTTTTCCCATTTGGCTTAGGAACACAAAGTATAGGGCTCCCCACGGAACTGCTTGATGGTCTGATTTTTCCTTCCTTTATTATTTCATCCAGGTATTGGATTAATATTTTCTCTTCTTCCTAAGATAATTGATAAATAGGTCCCATTCAAAGTGTATCTTCTGCGGTGGTTAACCCAATTCTGTAATCACAACCTTGACTATTCAGTTATTATTCTGCATGATCCGGATCAAATAGTAACATAGACTTCTGATACTGGATTGCTCATGTTTGCATAATGGGTGGATTATTCGAAACTGTCAATCGAATATATATTACCTCCATGCTTAGCGATATTGTTCTATCGTAAGTAATTGGGGAGTCTGGATGTATCATCTTCTGACCGTAGCATTTCATTCCGCAATGACGGAAATGTCAATGACTCATTGTCACTCCGCTGGCTTTATGCTTTTCCAAATTCCTGGCAGGAATTAATACATCATAATCTCCGGATAATTTCATCACTTGGAATGAATGATCTTATTCATCGACAGAACGAAGGTTTCCGAAACAGATTCCCAAAGGTATAGTGAACAGCCCTTCCATAATAATTTTTTTTCCAGTGACATGTGCAGACTCGACTTTCTTAGTCCTCTTGACGACCGGAATTTTGAATGCCTTTGATGTCTCAGGAGATAAGACACAGAATGTACTTCCCAAGTTCAACATGCATTGAAGAGGAAAATATTGTCCATCAAAGTTCAAAATGAACTTATCAAGTGCTCTTTTTTTCTATTTTTGTGGCTGATATTTTTTTGGATATTTGAATTTTTCCAGGATGGTTAATAAAACACAATGTCTGTCAATGTATTCGGCTTCTTTGTTTACCTTGTTGTGATGTCAATTGCTTTGTGTTCAGACATCGCTATCTTTTTGAGAATAGTGTAACCACAATGGGTCAAAAGTAATGTGTGTAAGGTTGTATAGAATTTGTTGAAAGTTGTATTTCCTTACTGACCAGTAGTTTCGATCTTCCGATCATCCTCAGAGGAAAACAACTTAAAACTGAGGGAATAGGCTTTTCCAAACATAGTTTGATATGTTAAAACATTAATTTGCGACCCCAAAGCTTAATGTGGCTGTGAATCACTATCCAAATCCCACCAGTTTTCGTCCTACCTATCCTGGTCATGATCTGCTTCCATGGATTCTACCTCGGGTTCATCTTGCCATTGTTCGCCACTGTCTTCCTCTCCCAACTCACTATCGGACTCATTTTCCTCATCGGTAGTATACAGATCAATATCCAATTCTTTTTCCTGCTCAGAAGCTCCGATTCTAAGCTTTGGACATTCTTTTGCTTTCTGAAACAAGATGTTCCCTTATCAGTTTTGATGGGTCGATAGTCATCCATAGTCTTATGGCATACTTTCCTATCGGCCGGCCAAGCACACCCTTGGCATTCCCTTGCTGATCCTCTCCTATTGAGTTCCAATTTATTTATTCCTTCTATTTGCTCCAGATATGTTTTTCCTGACTTATTTTGTAGTTTAAATGTTTTGTTGACCTTAGCCGGCTTTGAATCTCTTGCCTGAAATTTTGACTGTTGCTAAAATGTTGACTGGAAAGGATTCCTATTTTGCACTGTAGTCCCAATTTTGGACATGGGGTTCTTGAGTCCTAGACTCGTTCTAGCTTCATCCCATTATTCTGCGGGTCTTCCGGCTCAAGTAATAATATCAATCATTCCTGAATCTGTTTTGCCGGTTAAGTCAAATGTATGCATACTTTCAAGAATTTCCAACGCCAGTCGTTCAAAAATAAGTGTCTTTAATGCTGCTCTCCTGACTAGCCCCTTCTCATTATGCATTTGAAGTTGGGTAAACCTATCCCCAGTGCTTTGGTCATACTTGACATGTTCGAGGTCTGCATATGCCACATCCTGAGTTTCTTTGTCTTCCAATCTTAACTTCAAAGTATTGATATACCCTGTCAAGGTTTTTGGGTGTGTTCCATTCAATGTTCCCTTGATTCATCGAATACGCCAAGCTGCGGCGTATTTATACATTAATGAGCCTATCCAGTCGATAGTTCTCTGATCTTTTGAAACTTTTCAGGCTGATATTCAGTATATGCTTGCATGGTTATGGACCATGTGTTGAAATTCTCTCTGGGTTTTCCTTCGAATCATTTGGGTTATTGAATTTCTTCTGTTTCCCGAGTTCCAACTCACACATTCATTGTTGTCTTCTGCTGGGTCGAGAACAACGTCTACCATGATAGGAAAGTGGTGGAAATGGTGAAGATGAACCTCCTTCTCCATTATTACCTCATTGGCCATTGTTTCCTTGCTGGTTTTGGCCATCATTGCCCTGCTGGTTATTTTTGCCTTGCTGGCTATCATTGTCTTGCTGGCCATTATCGTCGTTACTTCCAGCTTCTCCTCGGATTCTTCCCAATCATGTCGAAGTGCGTTCAGTATCTGAAAGATTCATTTTGTCATCATCATCATCGAAAAAATTAATTTGTCACTGTGGATGTACGGATCGTCCTGGTATAGTGGCTTGTTGGAAATTCAAACGACTAGATTCTGATAACTTATAACTGTCAAGCCCAGTTGTTAATCCTGCATTAACCTCCTGTACCCGAGTTACCTGTTCTTCCATCTGTTTTGTATTTTCCTGTAATTCGTTTTCCAATGGGATATTTTTCATTGACTTCATGATTCAAGCCAAGATTATGTTAATGAAATCAAATTTTCCAGCTTGATTCTTCATGTCTTGTTGATTTGTTTCGTTAGTGGCCGTAATGGCAAGAATTTGTACTGTATTGTCTGTGATTCTCTTGTTCATGGCTGCTAATTCCACATTGAGTCCTTGAAAAAGTCCGGAAGCTTCTTCCACAATTTCATTGACTTGTCATTGAAGAATTTGTATTCCTGTTCTGAACTCTTGTAATACTGGTGCTGCATTAACATTTGAGATCCTACCCTGGACACTTCGGACTCAATTTTTTGTTCTCTGTTTCCAGATAGACTTCCAGAATCTCAATATTTGATCGAACAGAAACATATTCTGCTGATAGTATATCTTTTTCATCAATGCATTGCCTACATTGGGCGCACCAGATACTACAATTGCAAAAGAATTCGGGATATTCACTGAATCAACAATGTTGAAAAATTTACAGTCAATTGCAAAAGAGAATCGCTATCAACTTCTTGACTTTCCTGAGGCAGATCCAGCACAGTATATCTCTAATCATCCAGGGATAGATAAACTGTCTAAGTGATATCTAGTTGATGTATCGAATTCTAAGACACGGCTCACATATTCCAAGCTTACCCGAAGAATCCAGCCAAGTATTGCCTCGCTCAGGAATGCAATTCAGGCACACCTCAGAACCAATCTCCTGTCCACGTTGATATTCTCAGATTTGACCCCTCACATATAATCTATTAAACGGCCCATTTTGACAAGCAGCCACCGATTATCAACATATGATCCCACTCCAGGGACGCCTCTGAATGGTGTATACCGACTTCGCATTACTCTCGAACGATTCATGTTGCTCCATTCCAAGCATATCTCCTTCCTTCCTCAATCCGTTGAATCTGGGGCTGCCAGCAACCACAGAGTGTCCATCTTTCAGGCAATGAACTGTTAGGTGCAGGCGTGGCTCATCCCGCTCGGCCCCAGCTAATATCTGAATTTATGATTGATCGTTATGTGAGGGCTGCTGCTGAAATGCCATAACTGTCATGCTCCATGTCAACCCATCTGTTGGTGGAAGGTGTCCACCAAACGCTTACCATAGATACACAGCCCTGGGTGATAAGTAACCACACTTAGCTGGATGTTGATTAAGAGGTATGTTCAGACGTATACGTTTCCAAGATCGTAAAGTAGCTTCCGTGGTTCGGGCTCCATAATCGAGCTGCAGCCTGAGAGAGTGAACCTCAAGCGCCAGCTTCTGCTCGGTGACTCTGCAGATGAACAGCAACTCCCGCTGACCTGTATACCACACTTCATCAAACAGGCTCAAATTCACAATGTTCCTAATGCAGACTTTACTACATTTTCACAAACGTGTATGTTTGGGCTGCACAAATACCGCCTCTTAAGATAGATTATGTGCACCAATATCCATCAAGAGAGCTCGAAGCGATAGAATCTGAATGCCGGTCTCTGCTCAGCGGCTCTATCGGTGACCGGCAAGCTTCCACCTGAAGTCCATGACAAATCATAAACAGACAATATCGGGTTTCCTCCAACATTCAATCACGAGAGTGCATGAAGAACAAATCGTGATGAAAGCTTGAGTTGAGACAAGGCAGTTTCTGATAGTATGAGTAACTGTCAACGTAAGGCGGGCCTGCAATCCCAGCTATTACATTGAATCAAATCCTACATGCCGATTCAATGCTCGCTGCACCTCAGTTGGCCAGAACTGCATGCTGTTACTCGCCTTCCGCTGTCAGATGAAGCCTCATGACGCATTCATAGCGTTCTTATGCACTGCTTTGAACCACAATATTCACGTTATGTCAACATTGTAGCATTGGGACTCATAATGAGTTTGTGATCAAATGATGTGGTGTTTACAAGATATTATGCACAACATCTTAATGTGAGTGACTATTGATGACCCATTCGCTAACAATCTTGGCATTGAGCAGAACTGGAATCAATTAGATGACCCCTCAATCTTCATCTTAACTTAACCGTTCTTTCTCTATGTTGAATCTCTCCTTTGTCAACCCAAATTCTCCCTCTTCTCTTACACTGACTGCATACATATTGTGAGTTTGGCAGACTTGGACCCCTGAAAGTCAAGTTCTGCACACAACATTGCCGAATAGACCGCAAACTTTGCTGCAGAATCCTACAACAACTGAATATCATGGAAATCGGGTGTCCATCCGACTGGTATACCACATTCGGAGATTCATATTTATCCACCATCAGCAACACACTTAGTTTGAACCCCTGTAACTTCAAGTAATGCCACTCAACAAGGTCCCAACTCTATCCTCTGGCCAAGTTCTGCAAGATTCATCAACACACCAACGAGGATGTGCCATGCCATCACCGCTCATATGCTCGAACTTGAAGCACAATGAACTAACTTTGGCTGACGCATATGCAGGGGCGATCATGATCAACCCATTACTGAGTATTCCATATGACTGACCCTGAGAGTTAGTTAGTGATACAACGGTGTTAATGTCTCAAGTTCTTGAGGAGTGTCGAGATCTTCGGGTGCGTCTGGTTCAATTCCAGGTATGTTGGCTTGAACCAACCTCCGATTCTTGCATCAATAGTGTACTTGGATACCAGTGCTAACATCTGGGAATTGGGGGTAGGAAGAATCCATCTAATCGGGTGCACCTGACGCTGTGTAAATCAAAACAAAGAACTACCATTGACAATATAAATATCAACCACCGACATGCCTTCCGGACACTGTACAGGTATGCCTCAGAATGCACCTTCCTGGGCGGAGCATCAATTGTTCCAGGCACATCTCGAATTGCATCCTCCTCGACCGAGTGGTACTATGTCGCCCTATTTTCCTGTCATTCTAGTAAACTTCATACTATATTTACCCTTATATACTTCTGTCTACATTCTCCAACTTCACTTCATCATCATCAACATGGAACCCACAGCCAGCCAGGTGAGGAATTACTAGTCACAGAAGAATCAAGAAGCCGACCTTGAGAGGGCACTTAAACGTGCTTTGAAGAAGCCAGCTGATCTTCATTGCCGATGAAATGTTTGAACTTCTAACGCGGCCTTCAACTATAGTGTTGGAGAATGCTAATGTCCGAGCAATGATTATACTGAAGCAGGATGATGACGATCCCAATCGGGAGATCGGCGTGAACTGCAGTGAACACCCTGGTGAGTCCACCTTGTTATCCAATATCGAAGAAGACGATTTCGACAACCAGCATCAGGTCCTACATCCAGACCAGGTGCGCCATGATAAGACACTCTGAACTCCAAGTGTTCCACTCCCAAACAAATGGAGCCGTGCGGATTCTGCAATTGGATGCACTTCACTCTCACATCTGCGACATCCGGCCGGGGCCATAGCGCCACCATTGCTCAAACCCCCAAAGTCAGCTCTCAACATATTATGCGAGTCTGATGTTGTACCCACCCAGGTGCTCCCACTTCCCAAGGCTGGTGGAGACCAGAATGTTCCTCAACCAAAGGCCAGTGGTGATCACAACTTTCCTCAACACCAAAAGGTGACTTTTGAGGTAGCGAAATGGTTCATGGAGGCAATTATATTCACAAAGACTCCCTGGCCAATCAATTCCGATGAGAAGTACTCGATGGTTGACGAAGCTTGGACACTTGCGACTGAACCCCAGGTTTGTCTGGGGCCACTGGCAGGTGCTCCTGTTGGTACTCCATCTGTGTGTCAATTGGGTGGTGGTGGTCCATCTCTCAAAATCGATCCTCAAACCCGAGGAGGTGTAAGTGAGTATTCTGTTTCCTTCTCCTCGATTGGACTTAAGATGATACTAAACCCCAATATTACACTGTGTCAAAACTAAAGATTAGTAACATTCGAGGGAGTTTGGGAGATGGTGCTCATCGAACAATTGTGCATAGTAACCCTTGGGATTTCTGATTAGAGACTGAGCTTCGAATCTAAGTTAGGGAGCCCCTGTTTAACACTGCTTATCTCTCGAAGGTCATTGATGATAAGAAACCATGGTTCCTGCAGATGGAAATGCTTGGCTTACTCTACCATCAGTTTTTCTCCACCGCCAATATCTTGGGGCGACAACTGAACACATCCCGGTTCTTTCAACCTCTCACACCGCAGATGTTAGCGCAGGTCGCCAAAGCTTTTCATTGTGCACTGTCAGAGTATGCCACTGGACAGGAGGTTAAAGTTATGTTTTCTCAAGATGAATATCAAGGTAAATTTTGCCCTTCCACAGTGATAAGATTGTATTACTGCAGAAGCCACTGCACTCATCAATAACACATGATGGGCTGCTTCAAACCCCCCCTCCCCAATGGTGTTCTTCCACGAGAATAGACGCTCCTCAATCCTTGTCGGCGCTCCTGAGTTTGGATTGGCTCTTTGATATTTCTTTCAGGACTCCTCAATTGCTCTTCGACCTCAATTAGGAGCGCTTCTATTTCATTCCAGTCTCTATACCTCCCTGCCCAGTTGTCGATGCTCAGCATGGATGGCTTCTCGGCTGGATAGGTGCTCCTCAACCGCTGTCAGTGCTCCTTGGCCTGGATTTGCTCCCCTCAATCACATTCCGCGCTCCTCCATCAACATTAGCACTCCCCATGCCCACCCTGCACGCCAAATCAGGCACTCCTCCTTTCCTGGTGGCTCACCTCTGTTTCCTCCAAATTCATCCTATTGCCTTTCAAACTCCATTTTGATTCACCACGAGCTAACCTCTCAATCCCAACCTTTTAGATATCACAAATCGAGCCAAACGACATTCGAATTCACTTTCACCCACTCGCCAGGCTCGAATCATTCAGAAATGCAAGCAGCGCCTCCAGCTTTTTTGCGCCATTGATGAATTGTGTGTTCCTGTGTTTGTCGGCCCTGATGAGATGGGAGATTTAGTGGATGACATTAAGACTATGTTTGATTGATATCATTCGATTGCTCAGTTGGGTTGTTGTTTCGCTTTTAACTGCATCCATTTTTGAATCGCTCGCCATTTTCTTTGGTTCTCCTTCATGTAGCGATGCAAACAATGGAATGTTGAATGAGATGCTGGGTACCATGGTATGATTTAGAAGTTGATAAGGAACAATAATCTATGCATCACTCACAGAGGGTATTCTTATTGCTCGGGGTACATCAGGAGCATCTCAGATAACGCCTGCAGTCCTTCGATTGAATCCCTATAAGACCCCAGGCATCTCTCACTGTTAGTTTGGGATTCCTGCATCAGGTGGACGAAAGTCCCAGGTGCTCCCAAACTTATCACAACAGCTCCCATGGTGCACCCGTACCAGTCATCAGTGATCCCAGTTTCTCCGAAGGCTGGCCAGAATGCCCTCCTAGGGTCTGATTCTCTCCTGAAATTGACACTTCTAAGTTTACCCTCTGCCTCCCCTCACACACTTCTGGAGGCTCCCAGTGACTAAAACACATTATGCTGATGCGGGTGACAGGCCAGGCCGATCAACTGCCTTTATCTACAGGCTTCACACTGGTGGAAACAATGGGCGACTGGGCCAACCATGATTCCTAAGGCCTGCAGTGTAACTGTGGGTGCCTGTAGGTGACTATAGTTTCCATTGGCACAGGTATTTTCAATCGGTGCCTAACAGTGTGATTGTACTATATATTCAGAGGTTCAAGCCCAAGATATGTGTACATTTCATTCTGCTTCATAATTGCTTTCTGGTAGAGTGCATCCAGCATCTAAAAATTATTCTTCACGTATATAGACAAAGACAAGCTTAGAACCATATGTTTAACAGATGATGGAAGCTAATGGTATGAGTCATATATTGTGAAGAACTGATCTGGTGAATTGGGGCAACCTCTGGATACTTTTAGAATATACACCAAACCACTACAGATTACCGACCGCAATGGTGACATGCTCCAATACCAAACAGCCTATTCTTGGCCCAGTCACCCACTGTGATTGCCAGGCTTCGACAGTGTAGGTGTAACCTGCACAGTTAATAATTTCGGGTGCCCTGACTGGCCTGGCCTGTGGGCCACAGTCCTGACTGTGGGCCGGCCTGGCCCATTGGGCACACTGCCAATTCGCTTCCACTAGCCCTCGGTCAAGCTGGACCATGCTGTGACAGTGAGTATGCCATATGTACAAAAGCCTGCGGTGAGTAGTTTGTTTAAGATGTTTGAAACCCAGATATTTACAATACACACAAGCAGGGAGTAGTATTGAAACATACTGACACTGCACAATGCACTGGTAGTAGTTAGCAAAAGACAAGGCACCAAGGTACACTCACAAGCAGTATAAATGAGCGTAGAGCAGTACTGTGTGGTGACATGAAGTATGGGAAACTTTTATTTGTTCTGGCCGAAAGGCTGAGAATAAATGGAAAGAACCCAGTCTATATATTGATATAGGTCGATAGACGCCAATACTAGACCGTAACAGGCGCTACCAATTCAAACGATGCTATGAACCACATATGGAATCGGGTGGGAACTCAATGAATTGTTAAATATGGCAGTGTACCAATTAGTACTGCGCAGTTTTGAGCAGAATCAATATAAACCCAAGTACTTTCTGCCATTGACTCTGTACTTGTGCAAATTGATCTCAGGACATGATCAGATACTAATGAGTACGGATGAATACTAGATGATAACAGGTGGTATACACTAGTTGCAGTATGTCAAGTGATAGACCATGGACTGTTCCGTGAAATGAACATGGCTCAGGCGCAGATACAAGCTAGCACATATCCATACTAGGGGGTAGAAGATTCTACTGAACATTATAAAAGTGAGATTGGATTGGTGTCAAATGAAGATTATTTATGGCCCCATAAAGGTCCGTACTGATGCATATCTAACAATACTGACCGAACAACCAGTCAATTGCGAGAGTTCTAAAATGCGCTGGGATACAGATATTCTTTGCTGTCATACAAGGAAATGATAGCTGAACAATACCAACACATACGGATAAATATGGCTGAGTATTGAACAGTCGGAGTCTCTGCGCGATGTAGGTCATTACACATTTATTAGTACACAGCGTGCAGGCAGCTGCCTGTCACTTCTAGACCATGTTCTATCGAGGCATTTACCAATGCCAAGGACCATATGAGGTCATAAAATTGCCTACCATTGGTGAATTTACCGTATGTCCAAATCTACAATCCGTTGGAAGTGTAGTTGATATCATTTATGGCCTGCAGTGTAAGAGACCTAGCCATTGGATTCATCCAGTGATTGTCATTGCCTGTGGCAGCACTCACCACATTTGTGAGGAAGCAGGATAGTGGACTATGGCAGTAAGTGGACTACTGAGCTCTCAATATAGCTACAGTGAAGAGCTGCTATCCTCTCCAACTAATCCTCGAGGTATCCAATAGATTAGGTGTAGCTCAGTTCAGTACAAAACTGTTCCTCAGAAATTTCTATTACCTTAGATGCATTAGAGAAGGTAACAAGTACAACCCCGCATTGTGTATGCAGTAAGAGCAGTTAGAGTACCAGGTGATGGGGTTCAGGTTGACGAATGCAGCTCATGCTTTGGAACTGTATATTGACAAATGCTTTGCTTCTTATCATGATGACTTCGCTGTTCACTATCTTGATGATGTACTGCACTAATCCACTGAGCAGGAGGAGAACAAAGAGAATTTATCACTAGTACTGGAACAACTTGGATTATTTGGACTCTCTGGCTAAGCTGAAAAGAGCTATTTTGACGGTTTGGGGTTCATCTCTCTTGGATTTGTGATTAGCCCTGACAGGATCAACATGGCAATGGACTGAATAGGAAGAATTCAGAAGTGGTCAACTTAAAAGTCTAGTTCAGACTAGGGTGGTTCTTGGGTACATGAATGTCTACTGGCAGTTCACCATAAATTATACAACAGCAAAAACCGTGATATGTGATCGCATTAAGCTGCAGCGAATTTCTGGATATCGACACAGCTCCAGTGACTATAACCTTGGAATATGGTACTCACTTCTGAATGTTTATCAGGCCCTTCACCGCTGCACTAATCCCCATCTATTTGGAACTAGCAAAGCCAATCATCCTGCAGACTGAGGCAAGCAGCTTCGCAACTGCCAGCTTTTTCAACTGTTATCTCAGTTTTGGGATTCTGAACCTGGTCAACTTCTACTCTCCACAATGATCACATGCTGAACAGAACCATGACATGTAAGATCAGGAGCTCTTTTCCCCTTTGAAGATGTTGATACCCTGGGGTCACTACCTTGAGTGAGCGAATCATAAGATCCTCATACAATGTTATCATAAGAACCTCAAGAATAGTCAAACGACAGCAGTGCTCTCCTGGCAGCAGGCTACACTAGTGGAGATTCTCCATTTGTATGACTTTTTTATTGATCACATGGAAGTACAGCAGAACCCAGTGGATGGCCCATTGAGAAGTCCCAACTATGAGATCAGCTGTGAGAGAACAATAGCATCGCTCATGGTGACCACAGCAGCAATGACTATCTCCGAATCATATGGTGACCTTCTACCTGAAATCAAAACTGCCAAGATGATGCACCTTTCAGCCACAAAAGAATGAACAAACCTAGTTCATGAATCAATTGCAGAGCAGAGTCAATTGAGATCAATTCAGGGAGCTTTGACCTGTGAGAGGAGGAGATATATGCCTGTAGCACTCCACAGTGGAGTAACTGACCATTTCATTGACCCTCCCAAATCCATTCACTTTGGAGCCTTGATTACTGCTATGCTTGAATGATGAGATTTCTGTATGCCTACAATAGAGTCAGAGATTTGGATGCAGCTTGCCACCTGCAAGTTGTGCCCCAGAATCTGAGCACTACATTATGCCCGCTATGGACTGAACATGTCACATTCATCTCCATCTAGGGCCTGGGAGGGACTTACCGTGGATTTGTTCACTGACAGGCCACAAACTATGCTATCTGAATGCCTTGAGATGTTAGTAATTGTTGGCTGGTTGACATACATGGTGTTTTGACTACTCTGCAGCAAGGATGATGACAATGCAGAGCAAGAGTGATTGTTCATTGAACACATGATTGGGAAACATGGTGGACTAGACATCATCATCTCCAATCACTGGAAAGAGTTTATCAGTTGATATTGGGACACTGTTTGCTGCCACAATTGTATCAGTCACCAACTGTCAACTGCATTGCACCCCCAGATGAATGGTCAGCGCAAGCAGGAGACCCAATTGATTGAGCTGTTGCTCCGAGCCTTTTGCAAGTATGAGTAGTATAACTGGGTCAAACTGTTACCACAGGTGGAATCTGCATATAATTACACAGTCCATTATTCCATACTAGTGACACTGTTGTTGGCAAACTACAACCACCATCGTATGATGCAATTCAAGCTGCCTATGGGTCCCTGTCCCTAGTCGCAAGTGTAGGCTGACTCATGGATGACTGCCCTGGAAGAGACTTACTGTTTGTCTGGAAAAGGGTGCTTCAGGCGGAAGCATGACAAACAAAGTGTGCAACGAAAAATGAGATGACATTTACGGTTGGATAGAATGTAAGTGTTTCGACCAGCAATCTGCATATATCCATGCCTGTGAAAAAGCTCGACTATTAGTGCACTGGACGATATACAGGGTGTAGAAACTTTGAGAGAAACGTTTACAAACTGGACTTGCCGACAACAATGCAGATTCACAATATTTTCCATGTGTTACTTCTCAACCGCTCTGCGCTGCTGGTCATAGGTCAACCATCCTCTGAACAAGGTCTACTGTTACTCAATGAAACAGAGGAATGGGAAGTTGACAGTGCAGTCGTCCCCTGGCGGCACTGTTGGATGCTGCACTGTCACAGCACATAGGCAGGCTACAACCACCCATATACAAGAAGGGAAACAGAGGAACACCTTCAAAACATCTGAAATGTGAATGACAAGTTTCACTGACAGCGACCCAATCAGCCATAAGAGGAGATGTATACAGATGGGGGCTGGAGATACAGAAGATACAGAAGAAGTTTGGACGATTCATTTGTATTCATATTTTTTCTATTCTCTTCTCTTTCCATTGGATCCTGGCCCAGTCGAAATGGTATCAGCACAGAATTCTACCACCTTCTGGTGAAGGTGGAGTTTCCCCATGTACCGGATTCATTAAATGGTTACTAGGAGCTGTACCATGAGGTTGTGGGACTTACGGGTTTATACAATTGCGTACATTGGGTGCTTGTTTCATTGTTTATTCCTTTTCCTTCTCTTCCCTTATACTGGTTCTGGTAGCCCAGGAGGCTGGCACATAAATTAAGGAGACAATGTAACAGTGACATGAAACACCAGACTGGATAAGTTCCAGTGTAAAGAGGTCACTGCTATGGCACTGGGATCAGTATGAACTGTCTTACCACTGACTTTGCCATATATACTCACTTGCTTAGATATTGCATTGTACAACAATACAATACTTCTATTGTGAAGCTTACATGTATGGACCTTTATATGTGTGTTCATGTGAAGTATATAGCTGAGTCTCTGCAGCAGGTGGTTGAATAGAACACTATATATCCAGTGACTGTGTATAATGTATCTAATTCATAATAAACAGAGTGATGGGTGAAAGGTGCTTTTTGTTGCCTGAACTGAAACTAAATAGGTTGGAACAAAAGAGAATAGTTGGTATCAACTGAATGGACAGAATGAAGAAAAAATCAGATGAAAGTGCAGGTTCAAGATTCGGTGTATTTTTTTGAAATCAAGCGAGAGGCAATGTCTGGGAGCTGTTGAGATATATTTCATTGGTTGGAACAAAAAGAGAGGGATCACATGGGATGATTTAAACATTTGAAAATTCTGAGGTGACAAATTTCAATACACTTGTGGGATTGAGTGGGAAGAAACAATCCTGTTAACTGAGTTGCATTTATATTGCATCAAAAATCCCTAGCAGTCTCCCCTCACCATACAGTAATCACAAGAAATGAAATGTAATGTCTAAAGCAGCAATGGGCAGAAACATCACCACCAGAAGAAGGAAATACAAGAAGGATATGTCCAACAACCAAGCACATGCAGCGAAACATTAGTGGTAGAAGTGAGAAAGTTCTTATGAAACGTATTAGGTAGACACCAGGAAACACACACACAGTATACAGACTAGATGAGGAGGAAATTTGTTCAAGATGCTGCTGAAAGAATACCACCAGCATTCCGCATTTACATATGTAAGGAAGGACAGCCACCATACTAACCACTATCCCCAGTATGATTGTCTCGATGGTGTTCAATCTCCAACCACTGGTAAGATGAAGTTAATGGTAATCAAGACCAATGCTGAAGCACTTACTGATACAATACATGATATTGTATCCCTAGCTACTACCACCACCCATATGTATCTGAACATTTTTTCAGCCACCACTATCACAGTTCCCACAATTGGAACTACCACCCCACCAACACCACCAACACCACCACTGCGATGTGTACATTCATCTGTGATTTCAGCAGAATCTGCCTGCAATATGCATTGTGTTGGAATACATTAACATTTATCAACAAGAAGACTGTTTCAATTTAACCTGTCACATTGTTACAAGAAGCTGTGGATATTGCAATGTCGAAGCCACCCCCCTCCCCCTCCTCCAAGGGCCATGCTGTCTTCTGTCTACCAATGTATGACATCTTTGGCAACGTTACTGATACTGTCATTACACAGGTTGCATGGCTATCTGCTTTGTAGAAACAAACAAACAGTGGATGTGGTGGATATACCACCTCTACACTGACTGTATAAAAGCTATCCTGAGCTTTGGCAATATACGGGAGATAAACACACAGCACCATTCAGTAATGAAAATGAAGATACAATAAGTATTGAAGTAGATAAGGGACCTCTAGATGAACTATTGTTAATGGGAGAAGGTTATAGCAAATTCAAACAGATACAAGAATTATTTGCAATTGCCTCTTATTGCCGGCAAAACATCCTGGGAAACTCAGTGTCACGGGGGTGCTTCCATCCAAGTAACTATACATCTATGGATCTAGAGATACTCAAGTAAGTACTAGGTACACGGCCCCAGTTTCTATGGTATTCGTCAAAGCATATCACCACACAAAGTGCATTGGCAACCTGTCCAAATCGTGTATGCAGTGAGGGCAAATATGTGCAGTTGTGTCAGATGCTACAAAATGGATAGCAACTAAATCGTATCGTGGTGTAATGCAATATGGACACTGCATATCACTCGTGTCATCAATCTCAGTGATTAATTAATATCGTGAAGTATAGTTGTATAAACAATCTCCGCGATTGATTAATATCGTATGGCATTCCGTACATTTAATCATCGATGATTAATTGATATTGTAAGCTGTGTTCGTATACTTGATCTCAGTAATTCAATAATCAAGTATAATGTTATAATTAATACCGGCGATTATTTGATCTTGTAAGGTATTCTTTATAATGATTCTCGATGATTAATCAATATCGTGTGATATAGTCATAAAATTAATCTTTGTGATTAATTAATATCGTGGAGGTAATATTTCGCCCATTGCTAGTGCAATCTCAATTGACACATATCTTGACAAAATTTTCCTCTATCACTTCCTTGCTCTATCTGGCGTTCAGATACTCTCGGCAATATTATGTCTCGGCGTAATCTCCCTCAACATTCTAAATCTCCACTCTCAAGAAGATTATGAATTATACGTTGTCGCTTCTTATTCTGTTTCCCAAATCTGGCTATCAATTCTGAATTGGAATAATTACGTTTATTTGTAAAGATCATTCCGGAACGTGTTGTATGTAACTGGCGTTACATTTTGCTCCGGCGATATGAAAGTAGAGTGCTTGGACCCGAACGTACTTCAGTAGCGGAATCATTAATATATAACACAGGTATTTCGGATTCAGGAATGAGCTACCTGGCCATCCCTGGATTTGATATAGGCGATACCACAAGATCGTTAACATATGCTGAAGGGAGTACAGTATAATGGCAACGATAAATCAATATCCCGGTGAACTGAATTATACTTGCCAACCACCTGATGCACTGTATTGCAAACAACTGATCATCTCTTTCGAAGGGATTCAGTATTATAGATAAAGTGCACAGTATTGTGTCTTACTCGTTATTGAACTTATGCTCAACCATGGGGCGGGGGAACCGCATACAATTCACATAGATAATACTAATATACTCGATAATCATACCAATAATAATAAGAACTGCTAACAACAATGATATTTCAGCTTCTTGCTCGCAGGTAGGTATCATAGGTATTGTTGGTGCTTGTGTGGCTGTCCTATCCATGCCGAAGCATTGTTGTCTCTTTATAGCTTTCTTGTATTGTATGATTGGGTTTTAGGAGTTACTCCCCCTGGAGGGCCATCATCATAAATCAAGGATTGCTTTGATTTCATCCATTGTATTGTAGAGTACTACTTAATGAGCTTTGATCTCTCTTGATTGTAGATCAAGTATCCCAAAGGTTATCGTGAATTGCATGATTGGGTTTGAAGAGTTACTCTCCAGGGAGGACCATCATCAGCAATCAGATTTAATCAAACAGTAACTTCGACTTTGATATCTTGGAACTCATTTGTTGGGGTAGTCAAAACCTCTCCTTCCCTGACGTGGTTATTTGGAGGGCTTTAACCAGATTGCTTTATTATATTAATACACAACCTCACCTTTCAGGCGATTTGGCTGATCTGCTTCAGAAGCTATACGTGGCAGCCCACCATTGCTCTGGCGACATTCAATTATGACAAATTAACCTGGCTGTGTGTTTGGGTGTTCATCGGGTCTTGCCCTACGTCATAATGAATCCGACATGCCATGCTAAGGTCGAGCCTGTTGTCACTAACCGGGGAGTGCCCAAGGTGATCTGATCCTTGCTGGGGAAACAGCTTGAGATCCCACATACTTGCATATTGACTATTGTCTGCCTGACATGTCAGTCGCTATATAGCAGTCGACGCATCTAGTCCCACCTTACTCAGTTCAGTGAATATGGTACAAAACAACTGGCCTCTCTTTAAGCCCTGAAGGCTTACCACTGGCGACGGTTATTGCATCATCAAATCGATACAAATCAATTGTACTTTCAATGAATCCACTCGCAATGCGGCTCGCCATCAAATGGACACGAGGTTCCCATGAAATCCCGCTAAGGATCACAGGACTGGCATGCATGTATTGTCTAAGATAGGCGTTATGTATTCTGCGCGAGTAAACTCTGTAGCATAAATCCTTCTGACAATCAAACAAGTACCATTACCTCAATTAGGAGAGAACCCCTAATACTGAGTGGGCAATATGATGCCTGAACTATACATATGTTAACTAGTTTATCAAGTTTAGCTGAAAGTTAAAGACCAACAATTGCTATATGTCAAGTGACTTCCAGACAGTGAAAATGTTGTTAGATAGTGGCTGCCCTGTGCTGGAAGAAAGAATCAACTACAAAACCATAAGCTTGACATCTGTAAAGTGTAACAAAGTCAATCAAAACCTCTGGGAGTAACTGAGAGCTGACAGATCCAGATTAAAAACTGCCAAATCTCAGAGTTCCAGGATCTATTCAATGGCCATTGGCTGCACCTGGGAGTACTAGCAAGAAATTTACAACAACAAAGGAGAACTGGCACCAATCTGGAAAGTACTAGAGCACACAGCTCACAAATCTGAGATCACATAGATGTCCTGCTTAGCAGTCTGGAATAATGACATATTCTTTGGCAGCACTGCTGATACTCATCGAAATCAGTTAGTACTCAGCATTGAAAATTTTCAAAACTCATTTGTTTGTTTCACATTTTCATCTATCTATCTATCTATCTATCTATCTATGCATCTTTCTATATATCTATCCATTTATATATCTATGTATCTATATATATATCAATATATCTACCCACCATCGATCTTTACTGCATGAGAGCCATTATGGGCAATCCATTCTGCTCCATGCAGATGGCAATTAAATCAATTTGGAGTTTGTGCTAGCAGCACAGAGATAAATTTGTTGGGGGCCATCATTGACCAGGTTGGGAGATGCACTTGCATAACAACATCAAAAAAATATTGTGATGAACTAAAAGGCTGTGATCAAGTGAACTTTGAGAAATACTTGGAGCATAAGATCACGCAAGTGTTGTTATTTACCTGGTTGCAGTAATGCAGGTAGATTGGAAATACGCTTGGAGGGGAATATTGATTCTGTTTGGAGATACACTTTGAGGTTGAAATCATGGGAACTTAGATATTGGCTTCGATTAGGAGAAATTGTGATTGAGGAGATATATATGGCGAAGGTGTAAATGGAACATGTTGATTGGAAGTTGGATGTAGTGAGTCGTGAGTACACTTATAAGTCAGGTCATAAAAGTGGGGATGTAATAATCATTGAGTTTCCACCTGTACTGAATGGGACATAGCTGGAGAAGGTTAATTTGGAGAAGTTCAATCTGGAGGAGGTCAATCTGGTGGAGGTGCATCTGTAGGAGATACCTCTGACCTGAGACTACCTTCAGTTGTTAACCCACAAGTAAGTGAACCCATGGTAGTCTTTGTATGAGACGAAAACATTCAATCTTGTATACATACCATACTATGTATAAACTGATAATTATGAAACTGGGTGGTTTAAAGTCAAGATAGAAATCGATATGATTAGAAATAGTCAAGTTCGAGATGAGTAATATAGAGCTGGCAAAAGCAGATGGGCAAATATTGCAGAAATCATTATGAAAAACAGGGACTTAAGACAATATCGGGTATTATAGTGAATTTCAAAATGTGAGATAGCAGTTATAATCCATTCTGTAGTAGATATGATCCCTGATACAATTGGTACTAAACCTGATCAGACTAGTATGCCCCTTATTTTCCTCATCAACTCCTCTTCACTTCATTTCCATTACATATATTACTTTCACTCTTCTATAACTCTGTTATCTACTGACAACAGAAAGTTAGTTAATTCCACTCAACCTCCCCATGACATAATCAAGCATTGATAGTGAGAATATTACCCACCCAAGATTGACTGTCTTCTATTCACAGCTAGGTTCATCAGTCATGTATTGGCATGCCATGATAGCTATTATATGCTAGATGGTGTAACCGTTACTAGTTCATCTATCATATCTCCCTCCCAATCAGTTACCTCAATACTCTCTGGCTCCAAATGAATCCCCATAATTCTACTATAGTTTCCTCCAAGTGAATCTCTATGTTCACTCAATGACAGCCTGCTAGTGTATTTTGAATCTTGTTTCATCTTGATTTCAAAGTACATCTTTAAGTTTACTTGATCACAGCCTTCTATTGCATTCTCTAGTTACCTCAACCTCTGTCTCCAAGTTTATCTCCTAACTTACTCATTTTCAGCTTCAAAGTTCATCTCCCAGCTAGCTTAATTGAATTCTCCGAATTCTGTCTCTGTTGTCTGCCTTCGATTCGCATCTCCAAGTTCATTCGATCAAGGCCTGCCAACTCATCTCCACTTCTACTCATTGGCAGCCTTCCCGTGACAGCCTCCCAGACAGTAACAACCAATGTCATTTACAATGATGCAACAAAGAGTTCATGACCGTTTTAGCCCAGAAAAATTGTCAGAACATCGTATATACACAATGACGGATGCATCGGGCTCTGATTACGAATGATGAAAGGCCAGAAATCATTGACACTCCGTTGATGCCCATTTTGATGAAGGGGCCCGGAGCATGTTGCTATCTTCTTTCCCTATAAAGGCGGCGAATTCTTTGAATATATATAGGAACGACCATATCGCTTTTGACTTACCCGACTTACAAGACCAAAAATCTTTAACACTCCGTTGATGCTCAATTTAAGAATGCGGCAGGGAGTGCGAGGCTTGCTCTTTTGGCTATACAGCCAGCCAATGCTGCATTGATGAATGGTCTCAGCCGATCGCCAAGCAGAGTACCAATGATGCAAGACCGCAAATTGTTGACGCTCATTTTGCCGTGCGCGTATCCACAATATGTTATCATATATTTTGGCATAATATATCATTAACGGTGTTTTGGCAGCCTTTGTACCATCTTCATATACTTTCTCCTTCATCAAAACATTGTTCTTTAATAATACATAGAAATATATCATTTAAAATATACTTCAAAGTGGCACATAATTGTAGATAATAATACACTCAAAAATCTCATTTCATTCGATCGATGCTCATCTTCACTGACAGGTTCGCTCAATTGGCTGCTGTTGTCTGCAAAATGGATGTCAGCTGCATTGCCATGCAGCAGATAGTGTACTAACCAGTGGATGTTTCTTCATTAGTCGGCCAATCTGGATCAAAATCATCATCACGCTCGCGATCCTTCGTATATGCATCATGATTGAAACATTGAGCACTAGGAAGAGGAGATTGTATATACACATATCCGGGTGGCAGACCTTCGATTTGAAATAGATGAGCTGGCTTATTGTTAGCAGGGGGAACAAATGGCGTTGCGGGTGGATGTGGCGTTGGTTCTAGTGTCGGCTGTCCGAGTCGCTCTGGGGGAGGTGCACCCGTGCCTTTGCGTCTCCAGCCTGTCTGGCGATTCTGTGCGATGCAATGTTGGCAGGGAAGGCCGGCATCCATCTGATTTTCCGGAAGCATAGCCGGGTGTCTCTCCATCATAGACTTCACAGTTTCATACCCAGGAAACTCAACTCCCCACATCTTCTCTTCTCGGACTTAGGCCCGAGGTTTCTTGGTTAGGAATCGCGTTTTCTCTATCGCGGCGGGCGAAAAACCCCCTTTGTCCATTTTGGCCACATTCAAAGCCAGGTGCATGTCAGACTGTTCTTGCTGTACCCGACCTCCTTGCCTTGCCATAGTTGCAGACATGTTGAAAACCTACAAGGAAATTAGTTGCTGCATCTACATATTAGATTTGGCCATTACCTCAACCATATATGGTTCTGTAGCATCCTCTAATGCAGTAAAAGCCTGTTTGGTCCACTCCCGGGGATTCTTATCACTAAATTTGTCTGCAAAAATCATAGAGCTGACAACATCATGATGTTTGATTTGGCGGACTGTGCAGACATATGCCTTTGTCGACCATGGAGGTTTCCCATTACAGGTGCCGATAAATTGGTCATGTAGCTCTCTGCGTACTGTAGCTGTATGTTATATCATTAATTGACGGCTGTGTACGTCGATTTGATGACACTTAGATGCGATCGCATGCTGCTTCATATTCTTGTAGCTTCCAGTTCGACGGACAATATTTAACTTGGCGTCTAGGCTCATGATTTCGGTGGCTGCATTTGCAGTGTCACGGTGAACTAAGTGGCGTCTGCGTAGTAGTTGGGTCTCAGCGGGTGGCGTATTAGAAGAAGCGCCTGTCGTTCTGCTCGATTCACTTCCACCCTCACCTTGCTGAGGTGCTTGTGAAGCCGTGATTTGCTGCTGTGGAAGTGAAGAGATGATGATAACAAAACAAAGTGCGAAATCCTGAGGAAGACGATAACGAAAAGCAGTGGGAAGTTCTGAGGAATATATAGTTAGCTTTAAGACAAAATGGCATGCGTGACAACCAACTCTCTCATTCTACACAAAATGAATCCTGTTGCGCATAGCTGCCGGTTGCACAGGTTGCCAACTGTCCTGCAATTTGCACCAAGTCGGTCTGATGTTGTGTGTTTGTTTACAGGGATGAATCACAGTGAACGACCGTCAAAAGCTCGTGTTTCTGTGATAAAAATGGTACATTCTGCGTCCGAAAGAACGTCTGCTGATGTTTGTCTCCAGAAATCCCTCGGATCGAACATGATACAGATGCTGAACATCATGTCATGATGTACGGTTAGCATTGCTATTCCCAATGTAGTCAGAGTCAAAAGGCAGATTGTGCTGTGTTCAGGTAGATTATGTGTACCAACCTCGACATAAATGATGCAACTTGCCTCGATGTGGTCCGTATCTTGCACCGTCCAACAACTCATCCATCAACAACGTCAATACAAAATGCAATGGTCAATGTTCCAGAAAAGAACCGTTCGCCACTACCGGCAGGCATATATGGCAAATCGAGAATGCGCTCCACACGACAACGTCATCAAGCGAATCAGGGCAAAAGCAGCTTGGAAGCCGAACTGGTCCGAGCCCTTGAAGCGTTGCGTAGCTTGCGATCCAAAAAGAAGCTTGCCGCGGGGAAAAGACCAGAAACTGACTTCATAAGCAACAGAGAACAGGAAAGATGGATCGAGGATTATGTTGAAAGAGAGACCGCTGAGGCAATAAAGCGAGTTGAAGACACAGAGACAGCAATTACACAGGAGCAGGATGATATGAGGAATGCTGAAAAGGCGGGATTGACAACCACCAAGCCTGAAACAACATTTGAGGAGATGTTGAATGCCATCAGAGATAGTCTGAGCAATCTTGCAAGTTCCGATGATGGGGAGGCTGGGGAAGACGAGGATGATGACAACAAAGATCATGCGGGGGGCAAGCTTAGTGAAGATAAGGCATCAGGCTGGGTGATGGACACAATCTCTAAAACGGTACAGCATCGCATGGAGCATTATCAGCAGATGCAGATGAAGCTTGACGAATTGACGCAACCCGGCTAGGGAGATGAGGCCAACTACTTCTGTTAGCGCAATCAGAACTACGGGACAACTGAATTTAAGGTTCCGGCTGTCGTTCAACCTCAAACGGCAGATGATGCCGCGTCATCTGTTCCGATGACATTTAGTGAGCCTCTGGAGACTCTTGATATCGTCCCCAGAAGATTGTAAATGCCACCAGTGACTGCTCGACCAGGGAGCAGTCATATGAGGCAAGGTTCGTGGAAACAACAGACGCCGGAACGCAGTCCATTCCTCCTGCCGACCCCAGGTCCCAATTGTTCACAGATTAAGCAATCCGGGCCTGTTGATCCCGTAAGCTTTAACCACTGCATATGGCGTCCCAAGCTAATTACCATTTAGAAATCGGATTCCGACAAGGACATGGCGATGACTGCTGCATCGCCGGATGAATGAATAGGCCAATGGGCATTTATGAAGGTGTATCAATTTGGACGGCAACACCCGTACCTATTTTGCTACATGTCAGCTTTTACTTGAGTTCAGTGACGGAATTGTGAGACATGATAATTGGTCTATGCATGTGCAATGGTCAGATAGGCCATGCCAATGATCTAGACATCAAATCTCGTTGACAACCAATGGATGTGATATCGTCCTGCCCCTCACTAGTAAGTGAGACAATTAAATCCAAATTACAGATGAAACTCGCCAAGAAAATATAAGCCAGTGATGTCATCAGAGTCCTAGATGCAGAGGTCAAAGCGCAATACGAAGCTAAATGAATGACGACCGTGATTCTGCATACGATCATGGATCCAACTGCATAACTCGCTCCACAGACTTGGTGCACATAGTCGAGATGTTCAAACTTGCTTATGGTAGGTCATGGAAATCGTGGAGAATGAGCTGGATGAGGAAAGGTGAGGAAGTCAGCCTAAATATATCAAAAACTAGTATACGGATATATATGCGGTCAATTGCCGGCCGAAACCGCTGGAACGTGATGGGCCAATGCCATTCATCACACAGATAATGTGTCTAGTGGTGGATCAGATATTGAATGGCTTGGAAGCATCTGGATGCAAATGTTTATACATAGAAACGAATCATTGGCTGCCAATGACGACTATATGCATTTTTACCTACAATTGTTGAACACCAACTGACTGTCAGTATGTCATTAGGTTGAGCGTCAACGGAGCGTCAACAATTTTTAGTCTTACATTTTTGGCAAACAAACGGCTGCATAGTGACATCCTTCCAAAGTGATTATATTGGCACTTTTTATGGGCCGAAAGGATAGTAACATGCTCGTTGACCAATCCTGTGAATGAGCGTCAATGATGCGTCAACGATTTTTGGTCTTGTGAGTCTGATAATCAAATAGAAGACATGGTCGCTGTAATACATAATCAAAGTATTGGCTGCCTTTAAGGCCAAATATGCTAGCGTCGACATCGCTACTATCTCCTGAAAATGAGCGTCAACAGAGCGTCAACGATTTTTGTTCTTGCACCTTGGATAATCAGACAGCTGTGCAACGATATTAAGCTATAATCGAAGTTTTGGCAGCCTTGATAGAAAGAAATGCCAGGGACCATATCGCTACCACCTCCTAAAAATGAGCGTCAATGGAGCGTCAATGATTTGTGGTCTTGCATCATGGACACTCAAAGTGCTGTGCATTGACATTAACCCATATTCAATGTACCTGCAGCCTTTATGGGCAAAAATGCTAGTGACGATATCGCTACCACCTCCCGAAAATGAGTGTCAACGCAGCGTCAACAATTTCTTGTCCTGCATCTTGGACAATCTAAGGGGTACTGAAAGGCGTTAACCCATAATCAACTCATCGGCTACCCTTATGTGTAAAAATGCTAATTGACGATAATGCATCCGCCTTCTACAATTGTGTGCCCACCGAGCATCCACAATTTTTGTGGGGGCTCACTAAGCTACCCAGCAATGAACTACATCGCATTGTCACAGAATTCAGTCTTACGCAGTCAGTCTTTTCAATATGTCCTTGTATACAACTTCACAACTATGCATGCAATGTCTCACAGATGGGATTTTTTCGCTTGTAGCTGTAGAGTCAATAGTCCAGAACCCGCAGTCTGCTTAACTGTATTGTTCCCTTCGGCAGTCTTTGGAGTCGGATTACACTGATGTGTACTTCCTATGGCCATGTCTGATTCAAAATCTTTAAACACCTCATTGCTCAAGGTTATGATCTCTTCCAAAAGTGAACGTGTCTTCATGCGTGATTTGAGCGACCTCACATTACAAATTGTCTTCAATGTTTGGTGGGTTTCAATGAATGTAAGTTTGGAGTGGCCTAGTACTTGAAATCATTCTAGACATGCGCCATCGTGGCGATACTATTTACACTGCTGCATTGGGGACACCGGCAGCCCTGCCATCATATGTATCATTTATCATCAAGTTCTTCGCCATCCATCAGAACATGGGACCAGCTCAATAGGGAAATACTTGCTGCCAAAAGCTTACATGACAAAGTTAAACGAATTAACAGAGTCAGAGGTTACAGAATTGACTAGTTTGACGGTTGATGAAACAGCATTGGCCATCCTGAAGAGGCAAGGAAGTTGAGGAATCACAATAGTATGTTCGCTGAGGACGACCATATTTAAACATCCAGGCTCATCCATACTGACCGAAATGACAGACAATACGTTCTAAACTGGCAGCTAAGGACTTAGAACCTCTGAATTTCACCAAGACACTTGGACTTGCTACCTCATGTTTGGATTTGTTCCGGCTGGTATTCCAGGGAACGCTATATCGGAGCTAGAGATACGATCATCGTATACGGCATTCCACAATGATCTAGTGCTGCCATCCGCGACGACTCCTAAGAACATTTGCCGGCGGGATTATGCACTGACCGTGGATGGCATGACGAAGCACTTGCTGTCACGTAATGAAGTTTGTTTAGCTTTGGATGGATGAACTTCTCCGAACAACCTCGTCATGACTTCGGTCATAGCTTACTATATGGATCGAAACGGGGCATTACGTAAAGCTCAACTTGCTTTCGATGAGGTTATTCACCTGTTCATTTCCCGTTTTGAAAGCTAATTAAGGATGATAGGTCAAGGGCCAACATACTGGAGCAAGGCTAACCGTACATTTGAAGGAGGTGCTTGATTGTTTTGAGCTTACCGACGGCCTTTTGCTTGGTATTACGACTGATAATGCTTCCTCAAATTACTTGATGACATGCGAGCTGCAATTAACACTCGAGGCCTCTGCAATCCAGTGACCTGCTTTGAGGAACCTCATACCATACATGGCGCACCTCATAAAGCTTGCTATAGGTGCATTCATGAGCGGTCTTGGTGTAACAGGCTGCACCGTGTCTTGGGAAGCCCATGAGCGCGATCAGCAATTTGGAGAGAATGACAGCTTTGACATTGGGAAGAGTCAAAGACTTGGAAAGGAGGGCAACACTAGAATCAATAAGGTATCGGCCATGAAACCAGGTTTAGCCAAGATCCTTGAGATAGTGCAAATTTCATGATATTTTGGAAGTCCTGAAATTGACCTTCATATAGCAGAGAATGATTGCTGTATTGATTACGCTGACACCTGGTTGTCGAAATGAGTTCATTGACTGTCAAAAAGCCAAAGTTCGCATTGCTGTACAACTGATTATGGATGTGAAGACATGGTGGAAATCAACACTGGAGTTGCTCGAGCACGCCTACCGATCACGGAAATTCACACGAGAGTCGCTCCAGAATCCAAAATACACTGATTACCGGCCACTTTTCACAACTCAAGTTGAGTGTACCATTGTAAAGTAGGGCATGGAAGTATTGAGGCCATTTTGATATTGCACCCTGTGGATCTCAAAGAGGCGTACAGTGACATTGCATCACGTTATCACAGTGTACAACGACATGTTTGATCACCTGGACGACGTGATGCAAGCTTTGGCCAAGAAGAAGACTCCAGTAATATTTTGCCGGTTGATAGTGCAATCTTAATCGACATCTATCTACCCAAAATCATCCTTTATCTCGTGCTTGACAAATCTGGCATTCAGATACTATCGGCAATATTACGTCTCAGCGTAATCTCCCTGAATAAACCAACTCTCCAATCTTAAGATGATTTCAAATTATACTTTGTCGCTTATTATTCTGTTTCCCAAATCTGGCTTCCAATTCTGAAATTGAATAATTAGGCATATTCTTGAAGATCTTTCTGGAGCGCGTTGGATGTCACTGGCGTTGCTTTTTGCTCTGGTAAATAGGAAGTGATTTACTTCTACCGGATTGTACTTCAGTATAAGAATCACGAACATCCAACTCAGGTAGTTCAGGTTCAGGAATGTGCGACCCTCCCATCCCTGGATTTGGTAAAGGTGATACCACAAGATGGTTATTGTATTCTGAAGGGAATACTGGATAATGGCGATAAGAAATCAATATCTCAGTGAACTGAAGGATACTTGCCAACCACCAAACACACTGTGCTGCGAACAACTGATCTTCTTTTTCGAAGCAATCCAGGAATACAGATACAGCGCAACGTTTAATGTCGTACACATTACTGATCTGATGCTCAACCATGGGGCTGGGGAACCGTGTACCATCCTAATAGATAATACTCATATACTCCATAATGATAATAATAATAAGAAGATCTGAAAACAACAATAATATTTCAGCTTCTTCTTCGCAGGTTGGTATCGTAGGTATCGTTTGTACTTGTGGGGCTGTCCTTTTAATGCTGAAGCATTGCTGTCCCTCTATAGCTTTTTTGGATTGTATGATTGGGTTTGTAGAAGTTACTCCCCCCATAGGGCCATCATCATAAATCGAGGATTGCTACGATCTCATCTGTCATATGGTAGAGTACTACGTACTGAGCTTTGATCTCTCATGATAACGGACCACTGATCCCAAAGGTTATCGTGTATTGCATGATTGGGATTGACGAGTTACTCTCCCTGGAGGACCATTATCAGCAATAAAATTTAATCAAATAGCAACTTCAACATAGATATCTTGCAATACATATTGTGGGTAGTTGAATCCTCTCCTTGCCTGATGCGGTTATATGAAGGGATTTTACTAGATTGCTTATTTTTATCAAGACACAACCTGACCCTTCAGGCTGATTGGTTTATCTGCTTCAGAGGCTATACGTGATGGCCCATCATTGCTCTGTCAACATTTCATTATCACGAAATGCCCCGCCCGAATGTTCTGAGGTTCATTCGGTCTTAGCCTACGTCATAATCCATCAGACACTCCATTCTATGGTCAAGACTGTTCTCACTTACCGGGGAGTGCCCAAGGTGTACCGATTCCTAATGGGGAAACAGCTTGAGATCCGAAATATTTAAATATTGGCTATCGTCTGCCTGACATGTCAGTCGCTATATAGCAGTCGACCCATCTAGTCCTACTTAACTCAGTTCAGTGAATGTGGTAAGAAATATTTGCCATCTCTTTAAGCCCTGAAGGCTCATGACTCGCCATGGGTATTGCATCATCAAATCGATACAAATTAATTGTACATTCAATGAATCCGCTAGCAATGAGGCTCACTATCAAATCAACACAAGGTTCCCATGAAATCACCCTAAGGATCACAGGACTGGTACTTGCATTGCCTTGGAGAGGCTTTCTGTATTCTACGCGTGTAATCTCTGTAGCATATATCCTTCTGACATTTGAACAAATACCATTACCTCTTTCAGGAGAGAACCCCTAACAACTATTGACTACAGTACATACACTTCTATGGCAAATTTATCATGCTTGAGGGGTCCATGGGGTGGAATGATACATCCATAATGAATCGCAGATTGTCAAAGTTGGCTTCATACCAATCCAAGATCCTCAGACATCACTGGAATACAGATCACACTTGTTGCTGAACATCCTCCACTGCCCAGGAAATGAGCAGCAGAGTAAGAAGCAGAGTAGCCAAGAATATGCAAGCCACATCTCATCATCCGACTCTTTGGGTTGTCAATCTGATGTGTACCTGAACTTCGATCATTTTGGTGCTAATTCTGGGGCTTACGCACATATTCCTGAGTCTCTGTCTCATATCCTGACACAGGTCATCCATATCGCCTAGACTGTCTGGAATGCCTAATGTGAATGGCAAATATGCTACACTGGATCTGCCACAATGATATGACCAGGATTCTCAAGTGCACCAGTACTTCAATGCAATGCCTACAAAAGCTACAGCTTCACCATGAATTAGCAAGAATGTGTCCCATAATCTTATACACAAACTCGATTTCACCTAGGCAGTCTTTATTGCCAAACGGAATTGGGAAATATGCAGTGATCAATTGGTCATAATGCTAGGTGCGTAGGATTCTCCCGTTCACCTGGAGTGCCACAATATGGTAGCAAAATCTGGAGCTTTGCCCCGAATAAACATGCCATATCTCACATTCTGCCACAAGTACTCAATATCCCTTAGACTGACATTAATGTCACATGGGATTGGGCAATATGTGATGCTGAATGTGACATGACAAGATTCAAAGAATATGCTGCGGATTGTCTGGTCCCATAAACTTCCATTATATGCCAGCAAACACGATCACATTGGCATGACCAAGTGAGCCATGTCTCATTCCCTGACACTGTTACTCAATGTCACCTAGACAGTCTTTATTTCCAAATGGGATTAGAAATATGCAGTGCTCAATGTGTCATAATGAGACTCATGACATATGCTGAGTATTCTCTGTTGTACATGGAAGTGATTGAATTCTGCATTGCTCATTCTTTTCACTTCAAAATGCGTACCTGGCCTCTTGTCTCCAGTGTACCTCAACTCTGGAACTGATGAATGATTCAGAGGCCTGCTTGAAAGATTCTTGCAATTCGACTCCATCAATTGATCAGGAGATCGGTGAGCCATGACCCAGTAATCATAGCTTCGGAATTGTCTTCATTCCATATTGGTCATCAATGATAATCAAAAATACCAATGAATTCCCACTCTAACCATTTCTGATTTAAGAAACAACCATTCCAACATCAGAATTTTGATTCACTGCAAAATGACAGAGAGAAAGAATATACTTAAGCACTATCGTATATCTTACAAATGACCTCGTTTGACTGCTTCTTTCGGTTGAAATGATTAGGCTGGTTGAATGTCTATAGCGGAAGACTATGATGAAGCATTCTAATAATCCAAAATAGTGGTTCATCAGACTGCACCATATTGCCAGGCTCCATCAGCCACTTCATATGATCTTTGGGAGACTCCAGAATCTGCCAAATCCTTGATGTCTTGATGTTTGGTCAACTCATCAAGTCATTCCTGAGTTATGTTTAGGCCAATCCAGAGTATAGGTGCACATAGTTCATATTGTTTTGATAGCCACTAGGCTCTGCACTCACTAATGATGTGTGGGGAGCTCTGTTTGCTCTAGCTGGCCAACTCAGGCAAATGCCGGCCACTACTCATTTGATACCCAAAAATCCTCAGTTGTTACTGGGTGGTTTCCCACTGTATGATTGAGGCCTGTCCCACCCACTTTGGGTATTCTGACAAATACAATGGGATTTCATAACTTCCGGAATTTCAAATGCATTTCTGTGCTTCCAACATGGTCCATTTCTGCATACATGTGGAATATATCAACATGATCTGTGAAATACTTGGTTAACCACCACTTCAAATGATGAACTTGGCCAGGAAGAGAACAAAATGGCACTACTATTTGTTGAGAAGGCGCACTGGGGAGTGCATTTTCAATTCCCATTTGTTCAGCAAGGAGAGCCTTTCTTAATCTGTCATTTTCGTCTGGTTCGGGATACTCTGCTGGTATAGTTGCCGACCATTCACGGAAATGTCAATTTCAGCCATTGGGACATCAGAGGTTCCACACAAGTCTTGAGTGGCCATTCATCAGACCATTCTCCAGAAATGCTTTTGTGACCCTTGGTGTCTTCCAACACTACCGAAAAACATCCTCGCTTCCATCGATAAACACTCCATGGTTTTGCAGAGCTTGGTGAACTGGTTCTCTCAACAAGCATATTCAGTGTGAGTTGCTCATCCCCAGTCCACTCCGGATCATCGAGTTGTTCATTCTCCTTCAGTATTATAACAAGTGGTATTCCATTTGGATGTTTGAATTCTGCTCCACTTCTTAGTGTCCAAGGCTTTATAATCTGTAATATCCGGTGCACCACATCCTGACGAGCTCCTTCGACTTTGGTTTAGATCACATTCACCCAACTCTTCCCACGACAATATAGTGCCTCTGCACCATGTGTTTCCATCACGGTATCACCTTCTGGATCATCATGCTCGTCTGAACACACCCACATTATCCGATTACACCGCTGATGGAGTTAATGGAATCCCGGCATTGCTGTGATATGAAGGTTGAATCTAGTGCCCATGTTCATCACAACTTGCCAGCCAATACTGTTTTTAGTCTTGTACCAATGGGACTAATCAACAATCCCAAGACACCATGAGAAGTATTTGAGTTTGCCATTGCTCGATGGTTTCACTCTGGATGTCAACATATCATACGAAACAAGGTGAATATTGCTTCAGTTTCCCAGCTTGTCAAGACTGGTGTTCTGATACTCATGGGCAAGACGTGCATGTTCCGCATGCATCAAGATTGGCAGTTTGAAATCAATTCCACCTGTCATTTTGTCAATGACACAGTTGAATGTCTCTGCCACTTAGGCCATATTGACTACAAGGATTGGTTCAAGGGCTGATGTAAACACTGGTTGCCGTACTGGTAAAATTTTCTGGATCGTGAAAATGTGATGGGGTACTGAAATCAGTCTCTGCAATAGATAGCATTCCTGTGCTTCACTGATACTCCTGGAATAGTCATCCTGTGCCATATTGACCCATGCTGCAAGGTCATTCCCCCACCAAATTGGTAGTGCCAATCCCATAACATCCTTCTCAGTAATCAATTTGCATATCATAGCCACAGACACTGAGGAAAATGTCTTGCCAAGACCCATTTCATCTGCCACGAGTGCTCCAGGCATATCTCAATCCCAAACTGATCTCCTCACAATCAACATTCCTGTGCAATACTGGTGTGCCAGAATCTTAATTCCGGGGACCTATAGAATCGAATACTTGTTGCAAGGGACTTGGTCAGCTTCCGATTGGCGAATCAGATGGGCATGCAGCAGCCTTGCTGCCTGAACCTGACACCCATGTGCCAATTCGTAGTTGATTGCATCGAAAACTGTGTCCATCACTGAGCCACAATTATCTGGATCGAGAACCTCCTCCGCATCCACCAGTTGCACCTGAACCTCTGTTGAATCATTCCCAGTTATCTTTTTGTCATCAATGATCTCTTTCAGTTGCACCATTGTTCATTGCACATAAAGGCTCATACTCTGGTAATTCTGAAATTCATTGCGATGTGAGGAATTTCCCAGTCAAGCCACCATTCAAATGAATATATATATGTGGAATACAATCAATTCATTGCCTTCAATGAGTACTGACATGCATACAAGTGCTCTTCTCTTGCCCACCATCCCCCTCTTTCTCCACTCTTCCACCATCTTCAAAACCTTGCAAAGTGTATGTTTAATGATTAGGAGTTGCCAATTGGTAGCCTCAACACTGCTTGTGGGGATTGAATTTGCTGGCCTAATCATATGCTCAGCAATCTCCCTCCCAGTAGCTCTCCTCATTTCTACCCAAAATGTTTCCACATTCTGTTCATGTTTCAACTTGAATGCATAGGGAAGGCAATAGTTGTATGCAATCTGCTCATTGACGGTGACATTCATTAGGTCCCAATGAGTATATAACCTCAGATACTCTTTGGGCATTTTGTCTTACTCCACAGTGCACTTAAACATCAATGTTTTCATATATGGCTCTTTGGGGCTTCCATTATTGTTAATGAAATGAATCAGCTACTGACAGTGCTGGGTTCAATCGCCCAGCTCCTCTAAACGGTTCTGCTCCCGGATAATGCCACAATGCTTTTTCTCCACAACCCAGCTGCTCATCCTTTTTTCCACTTGTTGAACACACTGTAGTTGGCCTGTCCCATCCTTTTGGTAAATTGCTTCAAGGAGGGTCCCATTTGCTTCATACAGATTTGGGGTTTGCGTTCTACATGGCGCAAGGTCGATGAATAATTACTCTCTTCATCCTCATCACATCTGTTGTAGGACAGCTACTGCAATGGGTGGCAGTCCACAATCCTGGTGACATCAGATTTCTGTGGTTCCGCTGGAGGCTGGTATAATGTCCTTGGGAGGCTTATGGAGGGTCTCCCAGGTCCTGTGGGGAGAAAGAATGGGTTGATATTAGGTGAGGCTTTGCAAGACGCATGGGCCAGAAAGGGGAATGTATGTATCTGCTCAATTGAGTGAATCAGCGGGAACAGTCACATTGCTCGGAGATTTGGAGATTTGATTATCTTCCCCCTATACGGGTACATTTATCCCAACACCTTCAGATTGGCTTCTTCTGCACCTTATACATGCCTGAGCCCATTTTGATTGCAGGAAAGGAGGGTTGAAATGCTGACAGAACACGAACCGACTACCAAAGAGACCAATTTTGTTACAACGAAACGCCATAAAGACAACGACAAACATGATGCCAGCTACTACATGCCTGGACCCCGCTGCAGGTCGAATGGATGATGCCATAGAAATGGCGCATATGTTGAGTGCACCCAGGGCTAGCAGCATCTTCCCAGATATGTGGCCATTGTGGTTCAGCAACCTCAAACATCATACTGATGATGACTGAGCCCGACGAGAAGAAATATACAATCACCCGCAGGCAGTCGCATAGGAGGATATTCCCAATGAGGTTACCCGTTGGTTCCCTGCTGTCAAACATGTATACAACAGACAAGTGGAAGATTTAATCACATGGTGTGAGAATCCCAATTGTGAATGCGTTGCAGATGCTGATGACCTTCATGATTCAAAGCGGCAACAGGAAGACAATCTGCAGACCCTCATGGAGAGACAGGCGGAGTGCAACAAGTTGGCACAACATGCCTGAGACAACATGAAAGATGAGGCATCGCCACTTCTGGGTGATGATATAACCGAAATGGAGATTTTGAAGCTGAAACCGGAGAGCACCACCAAGAATGCGCTCATTTAGTTGGAGCAACCCAACCTGGGCTTAGCTTTGCAGGAAGTTGAAGAAACCAAGCAAGCATTGGCAACAATTGAAGTCAAAAGAGATATGATCAGAGCACAGCAGGAGTTGGCCATAATAGTACTGAATGCTACACATATGGTGTTAATTCGAGTGAAGGTTAACTCAGCACCTATCAGCACATTCCAAACTACCTCCTGCAAGAACATGTTTAACATGCAGATGACTGGATAGCTGACTTACGATTGTATGCGAACCATAAAAGCTGTCATGTCCTTCCTATGCACGATGCACTGCCCATTGATTCACGGTGCCCAGGAGATAGGATAGACAAATGAGTTTAGAATTCCATTGATGAACAGGTGGGTCACCATGGCGCTGCATCAGTTCCCGGCAAAGCTGCTGTTTCAGCCAACCCCTGGTTCCCGGCGCACACAAGTGCCTGCATAGCTTGAGAAGACCTCTCAGCTGCAGTCGCAGAGCCCTTTATCCCTCCCACCACTGTGACCGGGTTGACACGAGATTGGCAGTCACTACAGATCACAGTTGCCAGGGGTGTTTCTACTGTCAAGGAATGTTGGCGAGTACTTCGAGGCCACCGAGAGCCACATATGCCGGCCTCTGCCGAATGCCTTTGCGACTAATTCCAGTTCCAACTTGAGATCAATGCTGAAGTGTCGAAGCCTTTGATTGAGTATTTGGGAAGTCAGCCTACAGCCTTGCTTAACAACATTATAGAGCACATCTCTCAAGGAGATGCCATGAATAACTCCAAGAAGCAACCAACGCAAGTGACTTTGGGAAGAATCGGCAACAAGCAGAGAAAAGGTGGCAGTGGAGGAAGAAACTACTGGTGCTGTAACACTTGTGGAGAATTGGGCCACCCGACCCCCATGTTCCCAAACGAAGATAAGTTCTTCGCTGCATTGAAACTGGAGATAGCAGCTGTGAACAATGGCACAGAGAAGACATAGAAAGAGATGCAGGAGAGTCGCAGAGGTTCACATGGCAGTCACAAGAAAATGGGTTATGGAGGCAAAGGCAGAAGAACTCAACTGAGGCTCCATTTAGCCAACACCTTGGGAGGAGAAATTGACAATGCCAATGTGCCTAAGGCATAGATAGTATCCCACAGTGCAAGTGGTGATAAGGAGGATTCGGATTATTCAGATTCAGGAAATGGCAACAGGAGGGATTATCAAAAACCTATGTTCCCAAGCAGGTATGGGCTGTATGAGCAAACGGTGCTTCATTTTGGACTGGCCAATTCAGTAAGTGACTTTATCTGAGTTATCAACAGTCTACTGGCATCCAATCCCAGGCTATGTAAGTTCGTTACCATTTATCTTGATAGTGTCTGAATACATTATTCTGTCACAGGGAAGCTTCTGGATCACATGCGGATTGTGCCAGACCGTTCGCCAGACGCTGGCTGGACACTGACATGATCAAAATGCAAATTGTTTCATGATAAGATTGGATTTTGCAGTATCGAGATCAACCAGGAAGGAGTGCATAGGTTGGGTTCATAGATCTGAGCAGTGACCGAATGGCCTTGGCCCTGATACAAGATCGAAGTTCTAGGTTTTCTTGGTCTAACTGGCTATTCCTCCAAGTTCATGCAGCACTCTGTACATATCACCTTGCCTTTATATGGGATGTGCAAAATGTGTAAAAAAGATATTCTGGGAGGCCACCGCGGTGAGCCACGGCTCAAAGAGCTGGGTACAGTGCAATTTGGTTGGAATTGCAAGGTAGAGGAGGACTTTGCAATGTTGACAGGTGCCATTTGGATGGCACCTACACTATCACTCCCTTAGGAAGGTGGTGAGCATGTGCTGCACTCTGCCGCCAGCTAATATACAGTCAGAGCAGCATTATCACAGAAGCCAGAAGATGGAGACACCACAGTCATTGCCTTTGGGAGAAGACAGATCAATAGTGCAGTGATATGATACCCTTCATACGACAGAGAACTGTTAGTGATTCATGATGCACTTCTGAACTGGCATGACTGCCACCATTCCGACAGTAATTTTACGGTCCATATGCACGATGCTTCTTTATGCCACATACTGACACAACCTTGACTTACAGTACGAAAAATGGAGAACTTAGAAACCTTCCAACAATATACATACAGCATCCTGAGGTTCCCTGGCACAAACAACCTGTAGGTTGATGCACTGATGAGATGCCCTGATATTTGGCTGGAACACTGTAAAGTCTGCCAGTGTTGTCTTACTCAGTTGGTAGTCCAGGACTCGACGGTGTGCTTATGAGATGTCTCAGCTGAACCCATGCATGACACCTGTTGTTAACATGTGGTACAATTACTAGTGTCCATGGATAGCCAAGAACACCCACCAAGGACATCTGCTCTGGCTTTGGTACAAATGGCATTGACTTGCAGCCACCATTTCTCCCTTGATGATGGAGTCCCCTACAAAGATCTCCAGAAACAGGACCATGAATGACACAAAGGCTAGCAATGTCAGCTCTATATTCCAACACCCATAAGACGCAGAATCCTCCCTGTGGCACATGCCACTGCAGTGGGAGGCCATTTCAGAGCAGTAAACACATTGATGCCGGTTACACAGCACTTCATCTTGCTAGGGATGTGAAAATGAGTGCATAACAACACAAAATGTTACATCATGTGCGGGTGAGTTGATCAGAGGGTTGGCAAAGTAGTTGGCTTGCTGAAACCACTACTGGTTGTACAAGGCCGCTGGGAGCACACAGGGGTTGATTTCATTTCTGACATGCCAGCTTCTGTCAGAGGCACTGAATGCATTGTGACCTTTGTGGACCACTTGTCCAATGGAGCACATTGCATGCCCTGTACGGAGACCATTCATGCTGCCGAATTTGCGCCGTAATACTTACATGCCATTACACAACATCATTGTGTCCCCAAAGAGATTTTTAGAGACAAAGGCCGGCACTATACACCAGATTTGTGGGCTCAAGTGAGTAACAGCTTGTAGACTCAGCTGCTCAGTTCAGCAGCGCTTGACCCACAAATGGAGAGGGTGTCAGAGATGTCGAATCCGCAGGTCACACGGTATCCACAGTATTTCACAACTCACTACCAAGGAAAGTGGGACACAATGCTTCCACTGGCAGAATATTCATATGACACCCCAACACACTCATCCACTGATTGCAGCCAGTTCAGCCCAGACCAAGAATATGGACATTCTATTCAATATGACTTCATGGTGGGCCACCCACGGCATGATGCCATCTTGAACCTGGACAGCACAGCTTTCGTTGAACAATTGCATGCCTAGTTGGATGATGCCCAGAACCACCTCCGCATGGCGCAAGACAGTCTGCCTGGCGAAGCATGCAGGAGCCATAGGCCATGGGCCTGTGAAGTCGAGGACTTTGAGATGGTGAGTACTAAAGTTCTTCACCATAACAAATGCAAACCAAGACCTTTGTCAGTAGAAGCTGCAGTACCCATAGGCCAGACCTCACAATATTATTACGTTCTTCGGGCTAAATGGAGTAAAATTGGACTTACCAGTGGGTAACACGATCTACGATACTCAAAGCATCAGCAGTCTCACGAAGTACCCTGTAGAATGAGTGCAAGAGGAGCCACCAGGTCATCCAGTTCAAAATATATTAGATAAAGATTGCAAGGTTCAGTATTCATCCATTGAGTAAGTGATTACCTCAGATCGGTGGGTGCCAAGAGTCAAAGACAGGAACCAATATCAAATTGGATGGGAAGAGTATGACAACATGACCTATGAGGCGGCCTCAATCTTTCAAAACCAAAAAAAATACATGATGACTACACACAACCACACATATTGGCAGAAACCAAGGGAAAACAGAAAAAGATGGACTATGGCTGCGGAGTCAATGAATGTGAGTTATACATTATGGTAGAGTCGATCACAACCAGGTTTATGTCTTGAACTGAAATGCCACCAACATTGTAGAAAGGATATGATGTGGAGAGAAAATGAATGGTTCACATAATGTGCGGCTTGGCAGGACTCATGGGCCAGAAAGGGGAGCATGTGTATCAACACAATTGTGGGGATTACCAGGAAGGTAGATTTCGCTCAGTTAGGTAGAGAATAGACTATTGTCACATTGAATTACCACAGTTGAGGCTAAAGGAGGTTGAGGTGGAGGAGCAGGGCTGCTTTATGATGGCCAAATGACCGGATTGCTTCCCAGCGAATCCAGAGGCACTCTCAATGCAGCTAGAGATGACGGCCCATGTCCTGAAAACTGCGCAGGGGGACAGTTTGAGTCACACCATGCCCGCCATATTGGAGGTCATACTCATAACATGGTGTCCCATGGATTCGACATCATTAGCTTGCGTTGGTGAATGGCAGCAAACTCTGGGTCATGTTGAATGGAGAATGGTGACAAAACTGTGAAGTGTCTGGTAATGGATGCTGTGAAGGAGGGTAACAATACCCCAGTGGCAGATGAAAATAATTGGAGTATTTCATAAATCAACTATTGTTGCCAGTGGCCGTTCTTGAACCGATATGTGATGTTTCTAAATTGTCGTCATGGCATTCTTGCATGGTAAATATGATACCAAGTGGAGCGAGATTTGCAGTCATTGGTAGAGATCCATTCCTCAACATGCTCTGTGGACATAGTTGATTATGAACAACTGGAGCTGCAAGATGTAATGTAGAATACTTTGGAGTATGGTTGTCTATCATCCAGGTAGCAGTGGCCATCGGGGACACAGATGACTTTTTATATCCCATCCTGTTCTCACGAACTGTTGTGTTTCACTACCAGGTTTCACCGATGAAACTAACGTGGCTGAGAGAAGGACAGTTTAATTACACCGATCCCTCATTTCTGTGTTATATGCTAGAATTGGTACACTAGGATATCTGATAGATACACACCTTCATATGGGATCCATGACTGTAAACGCCATAGAAGACATATGAAATGATGTTCCCAGAAACCCAACATCAGCAAAATGTAAAGCAATCTGAAAGCCACACGCAAACCTCCCAGACACTCTGGTCGGCCTCACCAGTGCCTCCAAGTACTTCCAGATGCTCCCAGGCCCCCCTGGAGCTGAGCAAAGCGCTCTCAGACTCTGCAAGAGCAATCTAAGGTGCTACAGAAATCACCTGTAGTTGTGGAGGTGCCTTCAAGATGATATGATGTTTGACTTATAGGATAGTGAAATATTGGAGCCTCCGAAATCGATGTGCAGGTCTGTGGGAGACATCGAGAGCAGCGGAGACCGCAGTGCAGCTCTGCGGAAGACTTTGAGAGCACCTGTAACCTCAGTGCAGCTCTGAGGGAGACTCAGGGAGCAGCTGAGACCTGTATGCAACTTTGCGAGACCTGGTTGTTACAGGGGTGCTTCCTCCTAAGTAACTATATATTTATGTATCAAGGGATACTGAAGTAACTGCTAACAGCTATAGTACCTATCGTATTCATTTAAGCGAATCTCCTCACGAAGTGTTTTGGAGACCTGTACCGATCGTATACACAAAGAGCAGAAATATGTATAGTCTTATCAGATGCTACTAAATTGATAGCAACTGAATTGTTTTGTAACGTGATGCAATACTGACAATACCTATAACTTGTATATTGAATTCCATTGATTATTTAATATCGTAAAGTATATTCGGATAATGAATGGCAGCAATAAATTAATATGGCAAGGAATTGCGTATAATTAATCTCGATTATTAATTGATATTGTAAGGTGTGTTTGAATAATATATCTCAGTGATTGATTAATGGAGTATATTCGTATATTTGATCTCAGTGATTAATTCGTAAAGTATATTAGTATATTGAAGCCCAATGATTAATTAATATCGTAAAGTATTCCGTATAAATAATCATGTGTCACTAATCTTTTGCCTGTGGATAGTGCAATCTTAATTGACACGTATCTTTACAAAATCGTCCTCTATCTCGTCCTTGAACAATCTGGCATTTGGTGTTACAGAGGTGCTTCCACCTGAGTAACTATACTTCTTTATGTATCTAGGGATACTCAAGTATGTACTAGGTACACGGCCGTAGTTCCTATTGTATCCATCTAAGTGTATCTCTACATGATGTGTATTGGGAACCTGTACAAATGGTATACCCAAAGAGGACTGATATGTATGGTCGAATCAGATACTACTAAATGGATACCAACTAAATTGTATCATGGCCTAACGCACAACTGACAATACATACAACATGTATAATTAATCTCTGTGACTAATTCATATCATAAACTGTGTTCATATAATTAATCTCGGTGATCAATTGATCAAGTATTAACATTTTATCAATCTCAGCGATTGATTACTGTCATAATGAATTCCATAGAATCAATCAGGATGATTGATGAATATCTTAAGGTGTGATCGTATGATTAATCTCGGTGATTAATTAATGTCATGGTGGTAATACTTTGCCCGTTGATAGTGCAATCTGAATTGACAAGTATCTTCATGAAATCTTCCTCTATCGTTTCCTTCATATATCTGGAGTACAGATACTATGGGCAATATTATGTTTCAGCGTAATCTCCCTAAATATTGTACTTTGCCTCCGCGTATTGACTTATGCATCCTAGCTCTCTCTTGCGAAGTTTCTCTTCCGAATTGTAAAACCAGTGCTTGAGGAGTGTAATACTTTTCCCTTCCTGTTGTATTTCAGGTATTAATAGATTCTGGCGACTTAAGATTCTGTTCTAAAACAAGGATTGAATTCAAAGTCAATTTGGTATTTTCGGAGTCCGGGATTGAACATGGATTTCTGTGAGTTTGTTCTAATGGCATGAATACCAAATCATTGAGGTAATCCGGAGGGAATATTTTAGTATGTCGGTAATATAATAATATATCAGTGAACTGAATTATACTTGCCAGCCACCAAATACACATCGCTGCAAATACCCGGTCTTCCATGTCAGAACAATCCAGGATTAACCATAACGCGCACAGTATGACTTCGTATTTGTCATTGAACTTGTGCTTAACCATGGAGTGGGGAAACCGCATAGAATCCTAATGGATAATAGTAATAAACTTGAAGATAACAATAATAATATTAACCGAAAACGTCAATAATATGTGAGGTTCTTCGTCTCAGGTAGGTATCATATATATCGTTCGTTCTTGTGGGGCTATCCTTTCAATATCGAACGATTCATGTCTTTTTATAGCTTTCTTGAATTGAATGATTGCGTTGTAGGAGTTACTCCCCCCGGAGAGCCATCATCCTAAATCAAGAATTGCTATGATCTCATCTGTCATATCATAGAGTACTAATTAATGAGCATTGATGTGTCTGGATAGCAGACCTCGCATCCCAAAGGTTATCGTGTTCTGCATTATTAGATTTGAACAGTTACTCTCCCCGTAGTGCCATCATCAGCAATCAGATTCAATCAAATAGTAACTTCAAGTCAGATATCTTGCAACTAATTTGTTCAGGTAGTCAAAACCTCTCCTCGCCTGACGTGGTGATTGGGAGGGTTTTAAACAGATTGGTTAATTACTTTAAGACACAACCTCACCCTTCAGGCGTTTTGGATTATCTGCTTCTGAGGTTAGACATGGTGGAACACCATTGCTCTGTCGACATCTAATCGTGACGAATAAACCCACCCGTATGTTCGGATGGTTATCAGGTCTTGCCCTACATCACAATCAATCTGAGATGCCATGCTAAGGTCAACACTGTTCTCACTAACGTGGGAGTGCGTAAGGTGTTCGGATTCCTACTGCTGAAATGGCTTGAGATCCCACACAATCGCATATTGGCTATCATCTGCCTGACATGTCAGTTGCTATATAGCAGTCGATGCATCTAATCCCACTCAACTCAATTCAGCGAACATGACAAGAAATAACTGGCATCTCTGTATGCCCTGAAGGCTTATGACTGGCCAAGGTTATAGCATCATCAAATCAACACGAATTCATTGAACTTTCAATGAATCCGCTAGCAATGAGGCTCGCAATCAAATCGACACGAGATTCCCATGGTATCCTGCTAAGGATCATAGGACTGGCATACTTATAACGTCTTGGATAGGCATTGTGTATTCTACACAAGTAAACTCCGTCACATTCATCCTTTGGACATTCAAACAAGTACCATTACCTCCAGTCAGAGCGAACCCCGTAACGTTCACATACTATTGCCAATGTTACGTCTCAGCGTAATCTCTCTCTTCATTCAAAAACTCCACTCTTCAGAAGATTACGAATCATACATTGTCGCTTCTTACTCTGTTTCCCAAATCCGGCTTGGAATTCTAAATTTCAATAATTTGGTCTATTCTTAAACATCTTTCCACCATTAGCAAAAAACTTTTCCGTCCGGGCGGAATGGCAGCGTGAGATTCGACGCGCTCCGTCAGAGCCTTCAGAGACACCCAGGTGGCGGATGACTCCGCGCCCGACGTCAGGACCACGCGTCGCGTCACATATCGCCCTCCGATCGCCGTTTCACTGTTTCTCCTCGCTCTGTTGTTCTCCTATGTTGAACAAACACTCTGGCGTTGTGGCCAATTGTGACAATACGTCGGAATGGGTTCATTGGGTACACGCTTGCATCGGGATTGCAATGCAATGGGTGACGCTGCAAAAATCTCTCCTCGCGTTCCTTCAACATTTAGCTCGAGGAGTGTAGGAAGGTAGGAAGATATGATACTACCCAGCCGTGAGGATCCACACAATTGCGTGGATCTCGGACAGAGCGAGTGAAACCAAAAGTTCGGAAAGATAGAGTGTGAATTTTCATTGTATGATGACAGGAGATGGAAATGAGATGATGTCTATCTACTCCGGGGTCTGCCGAATAAATACTCCCCGTCACTCTGTCCTCATCAGTTACCCCTGAATCTCCGTACAACCGCCGTCGCTCCTTGAAGATGTACTTGATCGAACGTGTTCGATATGCACTTGGAGACGGAGATCGTATGAACTCTGAGATGCACTTGGAGGCCGAGATCAAGTGAACTCAGAAGATGCACTTCGAGGCCGTGATTGATCGAGTTTGGAGATGCACTCTGAGGCTGTGACCGAGCGAGTTTGGAGATGCACTCGCAGGCTATGATCGAGCGAGATTGGAGGAGTACTTGGAGGCAGTCTATTTGGGGGGAGGTGCGACGGCAGCTGGGACTCTATTCATTGGTTAACTTGTAATTGGATGAGAAACTGGCTGGGAGCGGGAGACTGTCGATCTTGGGATGATGCTGTACTTGGTGTATGCTGTACTCGGTGTTAACTCATGATTATGGCAAGGAGAGATAGAGAGGGATGACTTAAATTCGTGTTCTAAGGTGATGGTAGAGTTGAGCACAAGAAAGTGAGAGATCGGGGGAAATCATCATTAGAAACTGGGACTTAGAGAATTTCTTTTGCGAGTCAATTGACCATCCCCGATATGGCAGGTAAGAGTCCTGCTCCGGCGCGAACTAACACCGATATGAGGTCTTCCCAACCCAATGAGACAAGTCGTACCCCTGATTTCTCATATCCGCTTGTATCCTCCATATCATTCTCATCTTCATCCCCCATCTCTCTCTTTCTTGTCCACAACTCAACCATCATCGCAGAACACAAAGTTAAGTCATCCCTCTCTATCTCTCCATGACATGATCATGAGTTGACACCGAGTACAGCATACACCGAGTACAGCATCCACCGAGTACAGCATCCACCCACGATTGTTTGTCTTCCCTTCATTCTCATGATTACTAGTTGACCCCTGAATGTAGCTTCAGCTTCCGGCGTACCTCCCTACACGATCGACTGCCATCAGCCAGCTCTCCATGAGAGCTCAAAGGTAAAGCCACATTGTGACATTCCCACGGTTGCGAGTTAACTAACTGATGAATAGAGTCTCAGCACCGGGCGCGCCGTCCATCGACCCCCTCCAAGTACTCGTTCAATCTCATTTCATCACGGCCTCCAAGTGCATCTCCAAACTCGCTCGAACATAGCCTCAAGGTCCATCTCCAAACTCCCTCAATCACAGCCACCAAGTGTATCTCCAAGCTCTCTCGATTACGGCCTCCAAGTTCGCACGATCACGACCTCCAAGTGCATCTCTGTGTTCACTCGATCCTGGCCTCCAAGTGCATCTCTAAGTTCACTTGATCTCGGCCTCCAAGTGCATATCTCAACTCGCTCGATCACGGCCTGCAAGTTCATCATTAATGAGCAACGGCGGGTGTACGGAGATTCAGGGGTAACGGAGGTGTAGATAGGTAGCTATATAGATACATATATACATAGATGAGAATACAAACTGAATGCATGAGTTTTGAAAATTGTTGAACGAGAAGTTGTAGCTATGATTTCCAGGCGCCCCAGCAGCATTCCCAAAGAAGCGGCGGCTGGAGAAAGACATGGACATTGCCAGGCGTTAAACATTGCCAGGCGTTGTGTAAACGGCTTCAGCATAACTGCAGCCACTGCGAAGAGTGTAACACACATGTCATTCTGATGGTGCTTATACGTCACCACACAGTGAAGGAGGTATGTGTGCAACGCGACGGGTAGCGTGTAATTCTCCATCAGAGGGTACGATGTTCCATCCGAGCCATCAGAGCAGTCCGGAACTCCCGGGTGTTTCTGACGGAAACTCGGGTCGTTGCTGATGAGAGCGCATTGTATGTAACTGGCGCTGCTTTTAGCTCCAGTAATTAGGAAGTTAATTATGTCGACCAGACTGTTCTGCATTATGCGGATCCTTAAGATCTAACACAGGTATTTTGGATTCGGGAATGTGCTACTCTCCTTTTCTTGAATTAGATAGAGGCGATGCCACATGATCGTTACTGTATTCTGAAGGGAATGCTTTATAATGGCCATAATAAGTCAATAACTCGGTGAGCTGAATTATGCTCGCCAACCAGCAAATGCACTGTGCTGCAAACACCTGATCATCTCTTTCGAAGCAATCCAGTGATAAACATAAAGCGCAAAGTATTTTGTCGTACCTGCCATTGAACTCATGCTGAACCATGGGGCAGGGGAACTGTGTACAATTCTAGTAGATGATACTAATATACTCGATAATGATGATAATACTAAGAACTGAAAACAACAATCATATATCAGCATCTTCTTCGCAGGTAGGTATCGTAGGTATCTCTCGTGCTTGTGGGGGTACCCTTCCAAAGCTGGAGCATTGCTCTCTCTTGGAACTTTCTTGCATTGCATGATTGGTTTCAAAGTGTTACTCTCCCCGAGGGCCTTCATAATTAACCAAGGATTGCTATGATCTCATCTGTCGTATCGTAGTGTACTCCCTTGATGAGCTTGAATCTCTGTTGATAGCTGACCACGCATCCTGAAGGATATCCTGTATCGCTGATTGGTGTCAATGCGTTACGCTCCCCGGAGGGCCATCATCATCAATGAGATTTAGTCAAACAGTACCTTGAACCATGATATCCTGCAACTCGTATATTTTGGATAGTCAACACCACTTCTCGCCTGCTGTGGTTATATGGAGGGCTTTAAACAGATTGTTTAATAACTCAAGACACAACCTCCCCATACAGGCTATTTGCTATATCTGCTTCAGAGGCTTCTGTGGCGGGTCACCATTGCTCTGTTGACAATTGATTAAATGTGTTGCACACCAGTGGGGGCCGTATTGACTTTGCCCAACGTCGTACTCAATCAGACTCACCATTCAGAGGTCTAGATTGTTTCTTCTTGCCCGGAGAGTGCCCAAGGTGTTATGATCCACAGGGCACAGGCTTGAGATCCCGTGTAATTGCATATTGGCTATCATTGGGCAGACATGTCAGTAACTTTGTTGCAGTCGACGTCTCTAGTCCCACTTAACTCAGTTCAGTGAATGTGGTAAGAAATAGATGGCATCTCTTCAAGCCCTGAAGGCTTATGACTGGCCAAGGTTATTGCTTCATCGAATCAATACAAACTAATTGAACTTTCAATGAATCCGCCAGCAATGAGGCTCGCTATGAAATCGACAGTAGGCTCCCACGCAATCCCGTTCAGGACCACAGGACTGGCTAACTTACTCTGCCTGGGACAACTGTTATGTATACCACGTACTCTCGCGTCGTATATATCCATTCAGCAAATAATATGTACCATTACCTCTATCAAGGTAGAAACCCTAACACTTATACCGTAATGTCACACCAGTGGTTCTTAGGGTTCCACAACCACAAGGCATTCCATCTATCATATTCGTCTTCGTTACAGTCACTAGATTCACTACATCATGGTATGGCATATACCATCTAGGTCTCTCTGTATGGGGCGTATGGAGATAGTGGGATAATGGAGACAGACTGAGCGCCTGGGGGGTGGAGGGTGCACCACAATACAAGGATGATGGAGATGAACTGAGCGACAGGGAGTATATATTTGGGAGACCATGGGGTTGATAGACATCTCATTATACAAAATACACACTCTATCTTTCCCAGCTCCTCGTCCCACTCACTCTTGTCAAGCTTTCACAGATCCACGCAATTTGTGTGGTTTCTCATGCACTGCTGCTGAGTCTGCATTGATCCACACAGATTGTAGGGTTACTCATGGCCAGGTGGCCTATGACTCCTCGAGCCGGAACTGCTCGTGCTCAGGAATTCCCTTGTGATGTTGCAAGAGGTGGCGCGGAGTGTTGATGATGGGTTCGCTGCCTTCTAGCTCAGTCGTGTCACCACACCGTGATCAAGTGAGTTTGGAGATTCACTTGCAGGCGGTAATCAAGTAATTTTTGAGATGCACTTTGAGGTTACGATGGTGTAAACTCAGAGGCTGAGACCGAGCCAGTTTGAAGATGCACATGGACACAATGATCAATCGATATTGGAAGAGTTTTTGGAGGTGGTTGATTGGCAGTGGGGAGCAATTGGAGCAACTCTATTGATTGGTTCACTTGGAATCATCGGAATGTAGATAGTTGAGTACAACAAGGGTTACCCAGAGATAAGAGATAAGAGACTGGCTGGGAGCGGCACACAGTAAATCTCAGGAAAATCAAGTATTCGGGGTATATAGTACCCGGTGTAGGCAGCCATCGGAGTATGCTGTGCCCAGTGTGTGCAGTGCTCGGGGTCTGCTGTACTAGGTGTATACTGTACCTTTGGTGATAACTCATGATCATGGCATGGAACGATGGAGAGGGATAACTTAACTTCGTGTTCTCAGGTGATGGTAGAGTTGACAACAAGACAGAGAAAGATGATAGGAGATGCGGGAAATCATTCTGAAAGACTAGGACTTAAGAGAGTTTCATGAGCGAGTAAATTTAGCATTCCCAATATGGCAGGTACAAGTCATGATCTGGTGGGTAATAACACCGATATGAGGTCATCTATACCCAATCAGGCAAGTTGTACCCCTGATTTCACATCTCCGCTCATATCCTCCCTATCATTCCTATCTTCATCCCCAATCTCTGTTTCTAGTCCACATCTCTACCATCATCGCAGAACACAATGTTATGTTGTCCCTCCCAATCTCTCCATGCCATGATCATGAGGTAACACTGAGTCCAGTGTACACTGAGTACAACATACACCGAGTACAGCTGACACTGAGTACAGCATACACCGAGCCCAGCATATCCCCGAAATTGTCTGTCCTCCCTTCATTTTCACGAGATACCGAGTTGACCCTTGAATGTAGCTTCAGCTTCCGGCATGGCTCCCTGCATGATCCAACACCACCCGCCAGCTCCCCATGAGAGCTCAAAGGTAACATCACATCATCACATCCCCATGGTTGTGAGTTAACAAACTGATGAATAGAGTCTCAGCACTAGGTGGGCCTCCCATCGACTGCCTCCAACTACTACTCCATTCTTGCTCGATTACAGCCTCGAACTGTATGACCTAGGTTGATTAAATCTTCCAAGTTCGCAGCATCATGGCTACCACATTCATCTCGAAACTGGCTCAATCACACCCTTGAATTGCATCTCTGACTTCACTTGATCGTGATCTTCAGGCGCACCTCGAATAGCTCTCAAATGCCACCTGCAGCCATTCTAGATTTTTGGTGTGTAGATGGGTAGCTATATAGATACATTGATACATAGATATATAGATACATAGATACATAGATACAGAGATACAGAGATGAGAATACAAGCTGAATACATGAGTTTTAAAAGTCATTGAACAATAAGTAGTAGCTATTATTTCCAGGCACCCTAGCAGCGTTCCCAAAGCAGATGATGTTTTTCCCAGACTGCTCTACAGTGATTTGACATGCTCCCAGCCCTGTGGTTGTCACCCCCAGGCAGATGGTCGGCACTCCCTGCCATGTTGTTTGTGCTCCCAGGCTTGTGGTCAGCACTCCCAGGCTTGTAGTCAGTGCTCCCAGGCTTGTGGTCAGCGCTCCCAGACTTGTGATCGGCACTTCCAGGCATGTTGCCGGCGCTCCCAGGAGCTCCGAGGCCTGTGGTTGGTGCTCCCAGGCTTGTGGTAGGCGCACTCAGGCTGGTGGTTGGTGCACCCAGGCCTGTGGTTGGCTCACCCAGGCTTGTGGATGGCGCACCCAGGCATGTTGCCGGCGCACCCAGGTGCTCCCAGGTGCACCTGATGGCCACTGCATCGGTGCAGTGAACTCTGGGATTTGACCACCCTGCGATTCTGGTCCGATGACTCACAGACACTCCAAGAGGCTCCAAGTGACCAAAATACATTTTGGTGATGAACAAGAACTATATTCTGTTTCAAGGTTAGCATGACTATAGATATTCCACAGAATGTGTACAGGTACTGCCTGGAAACTCGTTCAATCAGTGGTGAGTGTGTCGAGCTGCGACAGATAATGCTTCGTGTGGAGCTCTTTGTCTATTTGTTGTTGTTCTCCTCAGGACCCAGGTTCCAGTCAAGGATTGTTACTGAAGTGAACATCCTACCAATCTATCTGTTCTCGATGATCATTGGGAGGGCATACAGCTAGCTAGGAACTCACCTATTCAGTCTATTAAGATGATCTCCCGTCACAATCAGCTGCTCGGAGGCTCGAGAATTGATATAACTCATAATGCTTCAATGACATAGTATAAGGCACATTGTGGGGAATGTTAGAAGCACTTGATGAATATACATCTAAAGAAGCTTACAGTGATGACAAAAGAAAAGCGTTGTTGTTGTTTGTTGCTTATTTATACTGTATGCAGTCTAATTAAAGTATGACGGAGCCCCATATCCCCTCCGCCTCCGGGCAAGCCGTTTCAATGGCGGAGTTCCCCACCCCCAGCCTTTTGTCCCCTCCAGACTGGGGGGCTGGCACTGGGATTCGAACCCATAGCATTGTGACTGTGTACACCGCCATGACTTTCAGGAGCGATACCACTGCGCCACGGGGCCAGCCCCTAAAAGAAACTTTCTCTTACCTGTAAAGAATTTTCTGCAGAAAATGTGCTTGATAATTTTGCTGGATAAGATATATATATCCTAATTTATGAAGAAAACTGATTGTGAGGTGGCTTTCTTGTACCCCTTCCATGCATTTGGCAGAGTGAGATGGGTCTGTGAATGTGATAGGCTAACCTGAGTTATCTCACTGTAAAACCAGCATCACTGAGGATCGAAATCACCCCTCAAAGTATCATCAAGATTCATCTGAATATGTGTTCTCTGCTGATTTCTGGAATATGGTTATCACTCGCCAGAAACAATTGAAGTCTGTTATCTGAAGAAAGATGTGATTTGACCAGAACTGACTCGAGGTTCACTATCAACAATATCATCCAATATCATTGAATGAAGCACTGTCACATGACAGGATTGTACCATATGCAGGCTGGAATCGCCCTGAGCAAGTACAATTTGACACCAGTTGGTGCTCTTTAGTGGCCATCAACGAGCTCGTCAACCAATTATCTACCCATAGGCCATGTACCTGGTGCACGATTACCTGGAGCTTCTTCCAACAAAGAAAATATCGACCTGCAGCAGTGTGATCTGACATGTACTGCTGAAAGTTCGCAGATAATGGCTTATCGAGATGTAGTTGGAGTTGGTAATATGTGGAGAACGCATACAGCACAATAACTGGATTATGCAATAAGCTTCATAAGAACTCAGGTCCATGGAATCCATGGCATTGATTTTGGTCCACTCACAACTTTCACAAGGCCCAATCATTGAGTCACCGAATGACACTGTGGATATGTCAATATCTCAGGTGTTGACTGGACCACTTCAATATTGAATCATGCCTATCAGTGAATCACTACTGGAATCTCCTCTCGGAGTGTGAGTATGGGTTCCGTGCTGACAGTTCAATTGAAAATCCTTTGCATCTCGTCGGAACATTATTCTGCAACAACATTTATACCTAAATCTATTTCCGTTTGGCACATGGTGTAACCTGGGCACATCTGCATTTTGAGCGGTCTACGCCACACAGTGTGAATGTGGCCAAATATACAGAAATACGAACACGGGCATTTGGTGGTAGGATACGCAGGATTTGCTTTCTGCCACAGGAACAAATGTACCAGTCACATTTGCATTTGAGAAGACTGACTGGACGAATTTTTCCAGCAATCAGCATACCGGGCTACTGTATCTCTCAATTGGCAACATCTGAAAATATATCAGCGACACCTACAATTGGCACCTGGATTCCCGTTGGGTAGATCCAATCTCCCCCGAATGGTGCCAAAAATACTAACCTGGCATGGTGTTCCATTACTGGAACTGTGCTGTCCCCATTCAGGACTCTTCGCATAACTGGTCCTGGTATTAAATAGAATTGTGCTGACGGATTCCAGCCAATGTGTTATCCTCTGTGGGTGCCTGGGTTGGGGATTATCAAGAACAAGTCATCGTTTCTCAAGTCCCTTATGGCTCATGAACAATATGTGCAATTCCTAAAGGTGTGCCAATGTAGAATTCAACTTTTGGACCAGTCGATTGCTCAAGAGATCTGCATGTTTACTCAAAGTCTCTGGAGGAAAGGAATCCTGATGTTCTGGACACTCTTGGCATTAACAGAATCTGCAACCAGTTCTTCCAATATCCGCACTGCAATGCCTATCAGATTTGGCAGCCTGATGAATTTCATCCGCAGCTCCAAGGTGCAGTTAAAGACCTATTGCATGGGCCACTCAAATTCCTGAAAGCTAGACATGTCAAGAATCAATTTGACAATTGATTCACATCAGTACCACAATATCTTGGCCCTCACCAATTCTGTACACAGTTGACTTTGTTGGATTGCATCTCATGGCAGGGAATTGAGATCTGAGACAAGATCAGAACAATGGCAGGGAATTGCGCTCCAATCATTGACAGCTCTAAGGATGACAGGAAAACTGCAGCAGAAACAGCCTCTGATGAAATGGTAAAAGCACCAGAGATCACATTGTGTGAATTATCTCTACTAGTTGGCCAACAATATGACTCTGGTCTATCACTGAAAGTACTGGAAAATGCACCAAAGCGATTTTACAAGAAGTAGTATGCTGTGTGAATTCAGAAAATGTCAAACTCTGCACTGGCCATAGTTGATCAACAGCTGGCAAGTGAATTGTATCACTTATGGGTACAAAATGTTCAGAAAATACATACTGCAATGGACATTCATGTGTACAGGGTATAAAAGGTTACTACAACACAATGAAGGCAAATTCAGGTGCGCCTGAATAGAACCCATCATGCAGCAGCCAAATTTTCAGATGCTAATCGACAGCAGGCAAAGAGTGATTGGTAAGTGAGATCAATCATGTGACACCTGGTAAACACAAGTCTCTCGTTGAATTATACCAACATCATGAGTGACAACAATTGCAAGATGTTGGGACAAATACAACTGGTCCCAAAAGCACATTCGCCAAACAACAAGCACAAATAAACACTGCTGCAGAAGATGACATTTAAAGGGTGGCACAAATGACTGCCGACAAGTGTATACGATTTCATGTCAGTCTATCCAATTCTTAGACTGAAGTCAACATCTGGAGTATCACAGATGTGGACCGCATTGTGAATGTACTGGAGAGATTCATTCATGATATCACGTCCAAAAGGTAGATGCAGCTCCGAAGAAATTACTCCCTCTGGTTGATTAAGTTTGAAGTATGGTTGCAGGAAATTGTTATTCAACAGCTTCATAAAGCCATCAATTGAATAGTGTTTCATACCCGTCTGGTGTCCAAAGATACATTATGGGAGCCCTATGTCAGAGTTAATTCGGTAAAAAAGTCCAAGTATCAATATCACCACTGATAGTTCCAGATGGCTGCACATGGGTATTCTCAACAAGGCATATCGATCCACCAACAAAGTCAATTACATTTGACAGATACTTCAGCATAATGACTGGTGTACTGATCTTGATTATATGCAGGTGACACTGTTGTATCTTTCCCAGCAAGGCTGGTACCATATTGACACTTCAAAAGTTATCCAGCTACTAGCCACTGCCAATATATAGTGAAATCCTCAAAGAGCACATCTTTTATACCTCCAGCATTGTCAGGAAGAGCGATGTTTCCACCCTGTATCCCAACAGGTACATTAGGGACTGGCCCCATGACGCAGTGGTATCACTCCTGAAAGTATAGGTGGCATATACGGTCACAGTGCTATGGGTTCGAGTCCCAGTGCCAGCTCCCTGGCGTGAAGAGAACAATGGGTAGTGACTGGCAAACTACACCATTCAACTGGCTCGCCCACCAGCAGAGGGGATATGGAGCTCTGTTCTACTCTAATTAGAGTGCATACAGTATGAATAAAACAAACAAAAACAACAGGTACATCATTTGAGAGAAACTCATGTCAGCAGAGTATGCAGAAGTATAAAATTTACCTCACTCAGAGACATATAAGTAAATATTGGGATTTTTGAATATGGATAGCTATTCCCTGCAAAAATGGAAGAGGACCGCAAATACGAAAATTGTGAACTGGTTCTTGGATATGATCAGAATGCACTCATTGATGGCATATTTATCAAACTTTACAATGGTCTGTTGTACTACCATCAACCCTTTCACTGCTCAATATCTATTGAGTATCTGGGATATGATTGCAAGGTAGGCTAACACAATGCAAACCAAGGGATTAAATGTGAATGTCATAACATCTGGGTCAAAGGTACAGACAGGGACCTAAATAACACCTTTCAAGACCACGTTTCTTGTTTTCCTGTATTATAGTTCAGCTGGACTGCACCAGATCAGATCCTCCCATTTCAGCAGCACTTGTCAGCCAGAACAATGGTAATGACCTTTTCCAAGTGGTGCAAGAAGCCTCAACAATGGATATTATTTCTTCAAGCTCAAGGACATGCAGTGGAAATTCCAACACAGTACAGATATATGCATGGTAGTGCTGATTGTGTTGACAGGTTCATCCGGGTTGTCAACAGACTGATAAGATGCTTATAGTACCTATCGGAGCATTTGTTGGAAAGGTACGTTTGGTGCAAAACAATACTCCATCAGCTAGAATAAATGGTATGTGGCTTGTAATTAATCAGGTGGTGTTGGATACTGATTCAATGGTATACTACTCACAATGCCTAAATCAAGGTGTGCAGGAGTACGATAGTATGTTGAATTGTACCATTGGATAGTTACCTTATAGTGATGAGTCCTGGAGCGTATCGCTCCCAGTTCAAGGTTCACCAGAGAACTCTGGAGTATGTGGCCAATCCTCGCAATACTTGCAATATTTGGACCTCCTCATTGTGTCATTTTGTAGCTTTTGGATGACAACTCTATGCTCTGCCATATATTGTTGTATTGAATTGCATGACATCCAGAGTATTGAAAAGCACCAGTGAAGTAGTCCCAGTGCACCAGAGAGCTAGTTGCTTTCCATTCAGCCAATCCGGGAGCATCAGGGAGTATCTGAAATCATTACTCTAGCTATTCCGAATTGCTCAGTCATTCAGTGATGACTTCCAAACCACGTTATATTTTGCAGATGGAAAATTTAGCTGTGGCAGTGACACCAACATTGCTCAAACACCAATCGTCAACCATCCATAACAAATTTTTTAAGTCTAACCACACCATTGGACAGGCGTTCCTGCTACCCAAATCTATTGGAGATCAGAATCTTTAACAGCCTATGGCCAATGGACAACAGAACATTCCCCAAACTAAAGGGCTGCTTTTGAAGTAGCCACATTGGTCATAGCAGCAATCATATGCACAAAGACTCATTGCCGAATAGTTTACCATGAAATGTACTGATTGGTTGACAATTGTTGGAAAGTAGCCATTGAACCTCCAGAATGTCAGCGGGTATTAGCAGCTGCTGCTGTAGGTACAACATCCGGGTGGTATTTGCTTGGTAGTCCATCTCTCAAAATACATCTGCAAACATGACAAGCTGTACATCTTGCAATTATGTATCAGCTCCCCTATTAGACTGTTGATTATTGACAATACCTCAAATGATATATATTTTTGCAACGGAAGATCTCTACTGCCCAAGGACAATGGGGTGATAGAGCTGATCAAACTGTTATCCGTACCGAATCGTAGGCTTGTGTATCTGTGACTGAACATTAGATTCAGGTTAAGGAGCTTCTGTTTGATGATGCCTATCTATTGAAGTTCATTAATAATGATCAATCATGATTCACCTGAAGGGAAGCATCAGCAAAATGTGAAATTGGTTTCCGAAAATGGACTCCACACACCGATCTGTCTCTACATTTTCCACAAATAATTCAAGCAACTCCTTTGCAACCTTGCACCATGCTTTGAAGTGTTCAATGATATGATCGCGTCGTCATGAGATCTCAAAAACGTGTTTCGTCATTTAAGCCAATTCATTGAACTTATATCTTTCACGTTGGTTCTCTAGATTGTAATTGGTTCGATAGTTTTTCGAAATGTTCCATTCAATTCAGGAATATTCTCAACTACTTCATCCCTTGAGACATTGATTATACACATGCTTGCACAACTCCCATTACAAAAATTGAGACACCCAGAGTAAATACTCATTAAAGATGTATATATCGCTGCAACGATTACTTCAAGCATCGAGTCGAATAATCTCCATGTAAAACACATTGGAAGCATTCAAGTCGATCATGTTGCTCAAGTACCACCGTGAGCTATGTGGCTGCAGGGTCAGTGGAAGAAGGTTTACAGCTGCTTGGACCACGCTGATTGGGACTATATAAGTCGATTGAACACCAAAAAAAGGCTCATGACGGCAGCTTTCATCGCGCATGGATTGCATCGCAGGTTGATGCCTCTCCTCAACAATCACCATACCAGCAGTCTGAAGTATCGGCCATGTTGCAAATGTCTGAACCAGGGCAAGAAGCCCTTTAATGCTCGATTCAGCATCCTTAACGACAAAAATGCACTTCAATCGTGCAGGAATGCATCCAGCAGTCAACTTTCAGTGGCTGTCTGGACTTATCCCCATCCAGAGAAGCACTGGAATTATATTGTGGTGGCTTATGCTTTCTCCACCTTCAGGACTGAGTGCAATGAACCGTATAAACTGCTTGCGTGTTGCATTGAAAAGACGTCCCCGGAATTGCTAGTGCGTTGTACCGAATGTATTTTGCATCATTGTGATGACTGATATACTGATCGTGATTGACGTAGTCTGTGAAGTCGGCAAATCTCTTGAAACAGCGAACCAATGCGGTTCTGTAGCTCCCCTTGTGGAATTGCACGCCACCCGGCCAAATCATCCAGGGTCTTGATTTCTGATCACAGGTGTTTCATTATTCGCTTGGTAAGTGCTGTGGTTGGAGGCATATCCTCATCGCGTCGTTTCTTTGTAATGTTTTTATTCAGCTCTCCATACTGAAACACCTTCTTTGGGTCTTTCATTAACAAATTCTGGAAGGTGGCCTCATGACAATTCAATTGTCGGTATGCGTGCTTAAGATCTATCATCGCTTTTGCTGGGAGTTCAGAGCGTACATCTAAGAGGTTCCCCAGCTGACAGATATAATCAGAGAAGTGGTTCAGGAGATGCATCATCACATAGTTGAAAACCCATTCATCGACAAGATGTTGTGCAATTGGTGACTAAATCTGTGTTTTATCTTCATCAATGCGACCACCTTTTGCAGGTGCAGAAAGATTTTCCAAGCTGGGTCACTCTCCCGTTGCTCCTTTTTGTCCAAAGTAAGCTGCTCTTTCAAGGCTTCAGAGAATCTCTTGTGTAGATTTACTGGCATGGAAACGACTGAAAACATCCTTCTGACAATGATAATCCTGATGATAATTCTTCTTGTACTCGATTGTGGCCTCAGTATGGTACCGGTACTGTGGCATAAGGTGAAAATAGACTAAGATCTTGACGCACAACAGGGCATCTGTGAATGGAGTCTGTTGGCTAGCCAAAGGGATTAAAAGAGTCGCCACGAAAACTGGAACAATCACACGCCTGAGTGCTTTCATCTTCTTACCACTGCATTGCGTAACCTGGCTAGAGGGCATGTTGAATCAAGCGAAGCCACGATATGGAGGCATCATCGCCCAGATCTGGTTGAATTTGTTGATCATCGAATGTTTTTCAAGGAAGGACGTTACCCAGCTCCTCACCTGCTTCAGCATACCGAGATAGACGTTATAAATAATATCAGGTACTATAATAGTTGTTGGAGAGATGCATTTCAGATTCCAGAAGACGCCTTGTGAGGTTAAAACGGCTCGATTGCCAGATATTGTCTTACTTCATCTTGCTCCATCCCATCTCCCTTTGTCGTGATTATCATCTTTGGGAAGTATAGCCGATGGTCTCTCAATTGCCACGACGATGAATTCCCTTCTCCAACCACAATTTCCGTGCTTCGCACACCAGGCAATGGGGCTGCTTGACCAAGTGCAACTTGATGTTTTCGAAGTAGTCAGCCGTCGATGCGCAGGTGACAGGATCACATTGCCGCATCGGACAGTCCGCACAAAGCATAATCTTCTCAGTGTTGAAACGCACCTCGGGAGGACATAAATCAAGCTCAAAGACGATCAAGAAATCATCTCGATTGTTGATTTGTTGTTGGTCCATGGCGGTTGTTTTTCCAGGTCCGTTGAAGTGATATTTCGGAGGAACGGGGAGATGGGCAACAAAGATGGTTCCAAAATTCGAAGGGTTTGAACTAATCGTCAAGTAGATGTTTCCGAGACTCAAATGTACTGGCCATTTCTTCTTGCCGCCCAAATAGTTTGTAAGATGTGTCTGGTTTGAACTGCTGAATACAGGGACAATTGTAGCTCCAAGCGGCCGCCTTAGCTATTGATGTGGTCGAAATCATCGTAGCTATGACGAAATTCAATCAACGTACCTGTTCATTCCCCCTCCAGTCTCTTGATTTCACCTCTGAGTAGATATGTTCCTCCGCATCATTGAATTCCTGTGCTGGAGCATACAACATATGTCCCCTGAACGCAGGCTGTTGCATGAGGAAGTCAATGCATTCAACAGGATTGCGGTCAAAGAAACGTGTGTAATCATCGTCTTAAAGGTTGTTTGGATCGGCCAAATAATTGTAACACCCTTTGCGTAATTTCCAAGAGTCGATGCCCATTGCATAGGACATTTCATTCTACCTTGTGAATGAAGTGTGGGAGAAAGTGAAGTTGCTGACGGTTGCCATCGTAGGGTTCCGGAACAGCTCGTTGATAGCTGCTCTGCGTATGTCTTGCTTGATGCACCAGTGTGCTAATCGATACTCCTCCTCGCGAGAAAACAGTCACCATAGATCAATTTCATTGTTGAACGTATCGTATTACTCGCTACTGTTAGGCTTGCCGGCAAGGCGGTTGTCCACATGTGGAGTACCAAAAATCCGTGTCAGAACTGGAGGTTGATCTGGATTGATACACGAATTCTCGCTGTCGGCATCTCTATCGCTGGAATCCTCATCGCCAGGGTCAAGAAAAGGGACGTGATGCGGTTCATGAACCAATCAGTGTAGATTACTATTGTGCTCGATCGCAGAGCCATCAGGTGGCAGTTGTTCGGCCGATACTTATACTTTCCTGGCTTTGTGGTCACGGCAGAGATGAGTGATGTAAGCGCTGATATAGGAATGCGTCATCGAGTGGTAAAGACACTGTGGACAATGATCCATTTTGCGTTGGCATAATGACTTGTTGCAACAGCGTTAAGATGCAACTCGACGGTCTGTTAGCTACTCATATCGATACAACCTGCCAGGTCATCGGAAATAGCTGCACCTCGATTTACTTTTTCCAAAAATGGGTACTACAACTTTGGTACGATTTCTCACATCCGCCTTCACATGTTTGCAAAGTGTTTAATCGCTCTCTCTATTTCAACATCTCTTGGATTTCGAAATGAATATGGCATCAGCATTCAGGTCTTCGCGGCAATTGTTTTGAACCCTCACAGGACCCTCCTACGCCCATTGCCTGATGTGTGGTTATCACTTTGTGTTATGTTAGTACCTTACATGAACGGTGCATTGTACTTATATACCCACCCAGTGACGTGGTCATGGGGTACAAGAACTAGCGCAAGGACAAACGAGTGAGATATGACTGCAGAGCATGCTTTTAGTTGTCTTTGTGATCAACTTAAGTGTTCAGTCGACGAATCAGGGCGCTTAGACGATGCTAAGCCAATCATTTCCTAGGTTAATTCCAGGCAAGATGATGTCACCGGTACAAGGAACCCCTCCAAGCCCATATATATATTCGCCTTGCCAGCCCACCTTACTTACAATCCCCAGAACCTTCAACACACCCTCCTCACCTCTGCGACCACATCACATAACCTTTGATGAGATGTTGAACACTCTCGACGCTAATTCAGAGTAAACAGTATTCAGTATCCACCACTCAATCATTGACCAACGTTGAGAACCTACAATGTAATGTGATGCCATCTGGTTGCTGAAATCAGTCGTCACAGATGGTTATACAATCCAGATGCCAACTCTACAAGTCCGATTCTGGGCCGAGAACTCCAGTGTTGGAGTCAGCCAATGGGCAGCAGAAAGCAGTAGCATTTCGCAGGACAGGGGTGGATTGACAACACAACGGATAGATAATAAAGTGAGGGAGCGCGTCTGGGAGATTGCCCAGTACATGAGCATTAGTAACATGCAAGGCGCTGGCCCCGAGCAATGGGATCTCCTGATCCATTGGTGCGTGACTCAAACCGGTGATCTGGCGTCGAACAGGCCCCTTTGGAAACGGTACCTCGCAGACAAGACAAACCTTGATGTTCATATACTCAAGAAAGGACTGGACAAGTTTGTGCAGGTTGGGGTTTGCCAAACGAAGAATAGGCACGGAGAAACCTCGACTACGAAGAAGAAACTCGTGCACATAGGTATGTATTTCATCGCCCCGATGCTTCTGTCGTTCCTCCTGATGATGTCTGGTTGGAGAGGACGATGAGGAAGACAACTTGGGTCACAGGTCGTCACTGATGAAGGTGCGTCGCGATGCCTCGACCGATCTCTTTGTCGAGCCATTTAAGTTGACCATTGCCTATGTTGATCCTGACATTGCTGCGAAGAGGGTGGGCGAAAACAAATCTCAGATATTCTCATGGCACTGTGCTGAAGATAATGAATCGATACTTCCGATAGTTACATCAATCATGGATATGAACATTTTGTCAATCGTGAATTCTGCCATTGCCAGTCTGCCAGACAGCAGCCGGACAATCCGAGAGCTTTGGGGATTCTGGGAGGAGCCCAATGGAGATGGTGGTGTATACGCCTGTAATGTTACCCCAATCTTCGATAACAATATTGCTGGCAGATGGGTAGAGAAGACGATGACATTATGCAACCCAATGCTTGTTTGCATTGGGTATCATGGCCAACAAGCTGACCGTACAGCTGGTGCCCAGATGCCTTTGGGTGTTAGCCGCAGCTACCTTCATCTAAATGACATCCTCCCACCTCCAGCTTAGGATATGATGGACGATATCGGGGAGGAATTGGATGATGATGGTGAGATGCGGTGCCAAAATCCAAGATGCTTCCCGATGATGGAAACAGGGTTCCAAAATTTTGAATGGAAGCTTCACAGGAGGATTATCAGACAGCAGCGATAGCTTGAAGTCATCCAAAACCGTGCTCTTCGTCTCTTTGCCGATTACAAGCACAGCCTTGTTGCTGATGAAGGTGTAGCTTGGCTATGTGAGTATAATCACATTGTGAATCCTCCCGCTAAAGGCTCTTTGGCCAATAGGAAGCATACACGCAGCTGCCCAGCTGCAGATTAGTTGTTGTGAGGATGGAATGCACTGGCTGGACAGTTGTTCAAGGAATAACGTTGTGGGTGGGTATTTTTCTGGCACTTTGGAGGGTGGACGGATGGGTGATAATTTGGAGTTTTTTGGTGAAGTTTTGGGTCTCTTTTTGTTGTTTTGTTTATTTGATTATTACATCATTCATATTCAGGCATGAAGGGCTGTGTTGAGAGTTCACGATGTTGGGATTAATTCTAGAGACGTGTGTTTTTGCGAAAGGCATAGTGGCAGCGATAGTACGCCATGTATGGCTGTTATGTAGTTGCTTGTTCTGTATCTTTACCCAGCAGAGGTTAGCCCAAATGATTAATGAAATGTGAACTCATTTTAGCTGGTTGCGATAATGATGTTCGGCACAGGAAGCCAATCAAAAACCCTGAGGCATGTGTGTCACCTGCCATTCCTAGTTTCGAGTTCCAGTCCATCCAAGGAGTTGGACATGTGGGTGGTGGGACATCCCAAGATACTTCAATCATCGACAGGATCAAAAGACGCATTACGATGATGCCGTTTATCATATTACTGCATACTTTCTTTTTCACAACAGTCTAATTTATTAAGTCTTCATTCCTTGACATTTCCTGTGGTCACTCCTGTAATCTTTTCGTGCTTATCACCTGCCACTTTTTTAAATCATGACACGTTGGCTCCACACTTCCCCTCCTCCTTCTCGTCCTTCCAGCAACAAGAGAATCAGATGATCTATCCACGATGAGGATCTTGATGATGATCTCAGCACGATACCGAAAGATTTCAACAATCATTGCAATGACAATTCAGTATCCGACAACGACCCTCTGCGGCGACCATTGAAGCAACCAATGGGCAAGCAGCCATGAAAAGATTCTTTCACGTCAACACCTGGAAGAGGGGTTGTGTCAACTCAATTCACTCCTATGTCGGCCGAACCCCAAGATCTTGAGCATCGGGAGGTCTATATTGTCTCGGGGGAGGAGGATGAATGCAAGCCTGCACCGCTGGCATCCAAGAAGCTATCCGATTAAGCACTTGAATGTTTGAATCCACCCGCTCATGTATATATTTACTAGAGGAAGGATTCAATCGAAACCAGTGAGCAAGTAGTTTCATGGGAAGCCGGAAATCTGTGGCAATATGAGCCCTTTGTTGGCGACGAGACAGGCCTCAGCGTCGGTTCAGAATGAAACGCCCAGACAACCCTTGCAGGCGTTCCGGCCATGGTCATGGCCAGTGTGAAGCCTATAGCTATCAAGTATGCAATGTTGGTGAATCCCTTGCCACGAATGCGGTCAAGACTGCCCAGATGCATGGTTGGTGGTATGAGGACATCGCCAGGATTGATCCAGCCCAGAGAAACTCAGACCCTGCACATGCCGACATTTGAGTTGTAAATAAATCCTCTCAACGTTTGTTTTCATTGCTGACATTGTGCATGAGGCCCTCGCAATGATTACTTACTCCCATGCAGCAATGGTAGACTGCTCCAAAGCCTCAATCGACGGTATTTACGGATTTCGAACACAGTCACCTCCAGAGATCCGGAAAGTTGTAGCCTGGCTATTCGCCAATGACAGGTTTACATGCCCCACTAATGTTTGTGAGGTGAATTCAAAGTCCCATTCTTGTTTAATTGTTGCCTTGACAATCTATTTAGGAGTGCACGTTTCGATTTGCAGCGACCAATATTGTGGAGCGTATTGAGCGAATATACTTCTATGGCATACGACGAATGGGAATGAAAGATATATCATTGATTGATGAAATCAACCCAACTTTGATAGCCCTCACCACCACGGCCATCCACCATTGTCCGTCGGCCTGGAAACCAGGTGAGTGTAGGGTTGAGCGAGAGTTCGGTCCAGGAGGTGGAGCACAACATAGTTGCGATACAAGTAACATCAATCATGCAGTGAATGATGCATGCAGGGATGAATTTCATTGTCTCAACGTGGATCTTCGTTCTTTCTTGCCAGAGGTTCAAACACGAAAAATAGACAATATCTGCAGCGTGATGCACCGAAGGATCCACTCAACTGGTACAGACCCAGCGATGGCACAACATCCCAATGATCAGGGCAGCTTTGATGAGGACATGCTTGATTACGTCTCGGAGGAGCTGATAGGGCAGCCTGACATTTGTTTGATTCCTCTCAGCAGCTTCGTTGCTGCTACTGAAGCTAGCATGCGATTCTCAGCTGTTCTGCCTATTGGTAGGTCTGCCAGTGCCAGGAGCAGCCAGCTCTTCCCCTTCAGCGACAGCAACAGCAACAGCAACGACATTACCAGTGTTGCAAACATGAACAGCATTGAGAATACGGGACTACTCGATGGATGTACAATTTTAGAGGATGCAATGTCACCTGGAGGTTAGGAATGGTGTCAGTGGTCAGATTAAGAATTTCCTTGGTGTGCTATTGTATTCTAGGTTTTGTTAATATATCATATTAGTAGTAAATGTAATAGATGTGATGGTTTACTGAAGTCTGATCTCAAATGAGTGAAATCATAATTGTGATGATGCATAACCCTTCCGCGACGGTTGAACTGGAAGGTACTGACGCTTATGAATCATCAAATTAATTATCCTGAACCACTTCTGCAGGGTAACTAGCATTGGTCAAATTAAGCCATCAGGGTTGTTAAAAACAAGAACTACACACTTCATTAAACGTATGGAGCAAGTACTATCGTGATCGCGAGGACAAATCACATTGGGCGACGTAGGAGTATGCCGAGAGATGATTCTGATTTTGCCAAAGGAAGTGTGAACCATTCGTCAAGAGCTCGTTGTCACAATTGGAAAAGCGGGTACACTGGTCGTGACGCTTGAAAAATGCATCGTGACCACTCAAAGAACACTCTGGCACAGTGAAGCAATGCCATATTTCAGGGAAACCTCGATTTCATTTTTTGAGTTTGTGCGTACAATAAACTAAATAAATTTCCTGAAGGAAAGTCAGTTTTTGCTAATGAGTTCTGGATTTTAATAATCCATCCATTCTGCTTCACTGCCAATTACTTGGGGTACCAGCCTACTTTATCTCAGCTCTTCCAACCTCTCACTCCACAGATTGTTGTGCTGGCTGCGACAGTTTTCCTTTGTTTGCTAGTTGAATTTGCCTCTGGAAAGATTTCAGCAGTTATTATTTGTCAAGATGACTGCCAAGGTGATTGTTCCCTACCCCAGTGATTAATATTGATCTGGAAGCCACTGCTCTATTCATTTTCAATATTAGTGGGCCACTTCATATCCTCCATTTGGCATAACTCCACCAGGATAAGTCGCTCCTCAAATCTACATACATGCTCCTCATCTTAGTACAGCTCTGGGCAAATTTGTTCTGCTTCCAATATCTCCTCTGTGGGTACTCCTCTGCTTGGATGAATTCTCCTCAATCCCCAGCGGCGCTATGACATATCATCGTACACTCCATACCCTACCCCCACTCACATTGTGCTGTGATGGTGTTAGGGGTTCTCCCTTAAAAGAGGTAATGGTACTTGGGTCACGTGTCAGTGGGTTTTATGCTGCGAAGTATACTTTAGCAGGTATACATAACATCTAACCTACACAGAGCATGTTGGCCAGGCCGATGGTCCTTAGCGGGATATCACAGGAGCCTTGTGTCAATTCGATAGCGAGCCTCATTCCTAGCTGATTCATTGAAATCTCATCAACTATGGTAGAGCTGATTTGATGATGCAATGACCTTGGCCAGTTGCAAGCCTTCAAGGCTTGCAGAGATGCCGGTGATTTCTTACCACACTCACTGAACTATGCTGAGCGGGACTGGACACGTCGACAGCATTAATGCGACTCATGATTCAGGCAGACAATTAGCCAATCTGCAATCAAGTGGGATCTCGAACCAATCCCTTGTGGAGCGGAACAACTCGGGTACATTCCATTCATGGAGAATAGTCTCGGCCGAAGCATGGTGTGTCTCATTGACGAAGACGTTAGGCAAAGTCAATAAGACCCGATATGCCTCCGACTCCCTGGCAGGGAATAAATGAGTAACACTAAATCATTATCAGTTGAATAATAGTAGGGTGAGTTGTCGAGTCAAATGTCGACAGAGCAATGGTGGGTCGCCACATAAGTCTCTGCAGCAGTGAAGCCAAATAGCCCGTATGGTGACGTTGTGTCTTAATTTATTAAGCAATCTTTTCAAAGCCCTCCAAATAACCATGTCAGCTGAGGAGAGATTTTGACAATCCGAAATAAACAAGTTGCGAGATATCTAAGTTGAAGTTACTGTGTGATCACATTTTATTGCAGATGATGGCCTGAAACTTATGAGGAGCGTAACGCTTCAAATCCAATCATGCAATTACATCTCGGAGCCTGGCTCGTAATTAAAGAGTACTCAATGATACGATACATGGCATCATATCTAAGGTTTGGACACAAACGTCGGTAGTCCAAGCAAGACTATAAAGAGACGAAAATGCTCCGGCATTGGAAGGGTAGCCCCAGAAGCAAGAATGATACCTACCTGTGAGAACGAAGCCGAAATATTATTGTTGTTATCAGTTCTTATTATTATTATTTTACTACCGAGTGTAGCAGTCTTTTGATTGGAATTGCGCGCAGTTCCCCCGCGCCATTGTTGAGCATCTGTTCGATAACAAGTATGAGGTCATACTGTTTGTGATATCTTTATTGCTGGATTGATTCGAAAAAGAAGATCGATCATTTGCAGCCCGGTGTATTTGGTGGTTGGCAAGTATAACTTAGTTTACGGAGATATTAATCTATTATTGTAAATATAAAGTATTCCCTTCAGATGCTGTTAGGGATTGTGCAGTCATACCTTTTCCACAACAAACCTCTAATGAAGTCATTATTCTTGAATCTGATATTCCAATATCTGATATTAATAACTGTTCTGATATTCCTCAATCTAATGTCATTATGGATTGAGATTGAGATGTTCATCCATCACGGTCGAAGTTTCTTCTGAAATCTCGACTTCCAAAATCAAAGTAGTTTGATAAAACCAGATCGGGAAGAATATTTCAGAATCATCGAGAACCCACGCATCATCAACTGGAAAAAAGATTTTGGTATGTAAACAAACTACAAAAGAGAAACATGCAAGAACTCCTTCGAACTGGAGAATAGCGTATTCAGAGAGATTACTCTTAAGACATAGAATTGCCAATAGTGTCTGAACGCCAGTGTATCAAGGAACAATGAAGGGATTGTGTCCAGGTACGTGTCAATTGAAATTGCACTTTCAATAGGCAAAATATTACCGCCACAATAATGATTAATCACCGAGATTTATTAAAAAATAAAGTTTACAATTAATCAATAACTGGGATTAGTTATACGAATATACTTCACAATATAAATTATTCACCGGGATTAATTATACCAATATACGTGATGATTAATCAATCACCAAGATTAGTTATATGAATATACTTTACGATACTAATTCAACACCCAGATCAATGATATGAATCTATTTACTGTCAGTATTGTATCACACCATGATACGATTCAGTTGCTATTCACTTAATAGTATCTGATACGACTATACATATTTGTCCTCTGTGTGTATACGACCTGTATAGGTTGCCAATACACATTATTTGGAGATACACATAAGAGATTACTATAAGAACTATGGCTGAGTACTTAGAACATATTAAGCCTCTTCCAATACTTTCTTATAAGTACAGTTACTTAGGTGGAAGCACCCACGTACCAGATGGGCACTCATTACCAGCCATCAGCACTCTTATAATCTATCCCACACTCTTTACCCCCACTATTCGTCACTTGTCAACAGGGATAGGCACTTCTCAATTGTCATCAGTTCTCTTCTGGCTGGATTGGTTCACCTCTACTTGATTTCCTGCTCCATTCAACCCCTTGCGGTGTACTTCCGCTAGTATGGACTCACCTGCATGGTAGTAGACTCTCCTGCGGCACAGTCTGCACCCCTTGGCCTGGTTTTGCACTGTTTCATTTCATTTGGCGCTCCTCCATCGCCTTCTGTATACTGCTCCTTTCTCCACAGACCTCCCCATCTGGCTGCACCTCACTTCCTGGTAGTTGCTCCCTTTTTTCACCCGAATATAACTTATTGCCTTGAAATTTCTATAGAGCTTTGCTGATAGCTAACAGCTCCTTCGATCTTTGTTACATATCACAATTCCAGCCAAACAACAATGGAGAATCATTTGACTTACTCCCCATGTATGAATCATCAGGAAATTGAAGGAGCACCTCTAGCTTCTTTGGGCCATTGACAAATTCTGTGTTTCTGCATTCATCATCTTTGATGGGATAGGAGATGTAGGCGATATCATTGACACCAGTATCGAAGAATATGATGTGATTCCTGTGTCTAGTTGCTGTTTCTGTGTACCGCCATTTGTTTTTGTAGCACTTGCAATTTCCTTCGATTCCTTGATGTCAGAAAACAATGAGTACTGCACAATTTAGTAACCACTGCACTGGCCACTGCAGTTCAGACGTCAGCAATCAGCATAGGGCGTCTGTCCAGCTGTTTTTATGCCTCTGTCAGCGTCAGCAGGCCGGTGTCCAAGCAGCAAATGTTGTCAGCACCATCAATTTCAATTCTGCAATTTACAATTATGATACCCTGTGCGTTATGCTATATTATGATGCTTGTTGCCTTATACACTACCATCATTACCATAACATTGTCCATCGCTTCTTCAGTTGTCCGCCTGGGGTGCCTAAGTCAGAATTACATCTCAGTAACTGACAGTGTTCAAACCCCAGTGGCCAGTACAGTAGTATAAGTATAATGTTGACGAGACAAGGAACAATATTCCACTCATCATATTCACTGTGGAGTGTAATCCATTTCTCATGTACATCTGGAGAGTTTCAGATATTGCCTGCAGTACCTTCAATGAACATCCATTTGAGGTGGCATCTCACAGAGTGTGTTTGGGATTTCCTCATTGGTTGGGTAACATTCTCTGTTACTCCCAACATTTATTCCAGCACTCTGTCATGCTTCCAAACTTATCACAATCACTCCCATGGTGCTTCTGTACCAGTCATCAGTGATTCGAGTGACTCTGAATGCTGGCTGGATTACCCTGCTAGAGTCCAATTCACTCCTAAAATTGTCTCCTGTAAGTTTACACTGCACCTCCTGTCATACACTTGTGGATGCTCCCAGTGACTCTATTAGATTTTGCTGATGTGGCTCAAATTGCTTCACCTGTTTGAAATTAGCCCAATAGGGCAGTTTGTACATTGCACGCTTCAATATCTCTGCCCCTCAGGGCATTGCCACCACCAGGAATGGTGTAGGGTTTAAAGGAAACATTACTTGGTCCAGTGGTGGAGATATCTGGATGGCTGGAAGAGGGAGGAGCACTAACTAATATCTTTGCGAACAATGTCACACTTGTTTTGTACTAATATTCATGAAATCTTCATGCTGAACCATATTTAATGATTTGTCATGGGTAATTCCCCACAACACTCACAGCAGCAACCCTACAATAACCATCTCAGCCAGCAATTTGCGTATCATATTTGCGGCCACTCAGTTATATGTCCTGCTGTGATGCAATTCATCAGCCACCAGCACCTCTGCCATGACTGATTCCCAAATCCATCTCCTCCCAATGAACCATATTGCCGAAACCTGGAGGTGAAAGATTTCCAATGCTTGCAGGCCACAAATTGAATTCTTGTGACAATGGAATCAGTCAGCATGCAATTGGAAAATTGGATGGGCATTCAACAGCCTGACCACCACATCATGATTTTGAAGAATATATTTGTGGCACATTTGATCAGATGCCATGCTGAGGACTGATCTGCTAACATCTGGATTGTGGATCTCGTCACTGTTATATACCCCCTCTTGACATCCAATTGCACCTCACTGTATTTTGTTTTCATCCTCAATCATAACTTTCAATTATTTCAAGATAAGCTGCACGGATTGGCTCATACTTTGGTAATCCGGAAAACCTTCTACCCTTTGATTCTTCCCAGCCCAGCATGCATTGGAGCCTATACTTAAGTGTGGAGTATAATCTCTTCTCTCCTTTCAATCAGAACTTACATTACTACAGCTACCATTCTCTTACCCACAATTATCATCACCCTCCTCTCATCCATCCTGCTCAGAACACTTTGCAGCCAACATCGGCAAATTTGTAAAAGATTCAGAAGCAACTCAGAATCCTCCCCGACCGTCCAGTAAGCCTCACCTGTGCGTTTAAGGAATTCCAGATGCTTCCAGACCCTCCTGAAGGTAAGTGAAGTTCTCCCATATGTTGCAAGCAGGTTCTCAGGTACTCCGGATAGCACCTGGAGTCAAGCAGGGCCATTCAAGATGCTATTAAATTTGACTGATAGAATATTTGTATTCTCGCTACAGTGGTTCTTAGGGTTCCAGGTACCATAACTACAACCCATTGCATCTATCATATTCATTTGTGTCAGACATTCGTGTTTCACAATGACAAGATTCATTTCATCATAATCAGAGATGTTTTATCTATCCAAGTCTATTGATATTCGTAAATTAAGTCAATCTGGCTGCAGACAGTACTTGAGCGCATTCAGTGGAGCACCTGGAGATGGCAATCAACTCAGCTGAGGGATATACTTCATGGTCATGAAAACACAACTTTGGAGATGCACTTGGAGGCTGCCATTTTATGATCCAAGTGTTGCACTTGGAGGCCATGATCAAGCAAGGTTGGAAATGCACTTGGAGACCTTCACTGGGCGACCTTGGAGGCCATGATGGTTTGTACTGCTAGATGTACTTGCAGGCCAAAATCAAGTGAGTTCAGAGATCCACTTGGAGGCCATCAACATGTGATAATAGTATTGCACTTGGAGTGCTTCATTATGCAAGTTCAATGTTGCACTCAGGGGCTGTGATCAGGTGAGTTTGGAGATTCACTTTGGATGCCACGATCTAGCAAAATGGATGGAGTGCTCCCAGGTGGTTCATCTAGATGTGGTGAGTAAAGATGAACATGGTCCATAGCAAGGGAGGCATGCTGTGAGGTGAAACTGTTTTCATTTCTTGACTTGTAATCGTGAGGATGTGGAACGTAGGGTGCAACAAGGTGCATCGAGATCTGAGAGATAAAAGACTTGCTGGGAGTTGCAGAGAGTCAATCTTGGGGTGATGCTGTACTCAGTCACAACACAGAAGAATGACATTGTGAGGTACAGAGGGATTACTTAACTTTGTATTCTTAGATGGTTGTAAAGTTATGGAGAAGGAAGAGAGATGGGGGACGAAGATGGGAACAATATTGGAGCATGGGAGGTGATATGAGATATCTGAGGTATAAGATAGTGGATTGGGTTCACAAATCTGGGTATCAGTGTTCTTACATGCCAGATTGTGAGTGTAAAGGCATACGCCCGTGTATGGCCTCATAGGAAGGAATATCAGTAGATACGGTTGCACACGTGGATGTCAATATTGTAGAGTAGTAAAAAGGTAACTAAGGTAAGAATATCGCGAGAGATCTAAGGTTCGTGGCGAGCCAACTATATAAAGTGGGTATTACCCGGCCCTGGACACGTCACGTGCTGCCGTGCCATTACAGTGAGCCATACCTGCCATCTTGGGAATGGCAATTGACTCACATGTGAAAATGCCTTAACTCCCAGGCTCCCATGATGATTTCTCACAACTGGACTCCTCTCCGTCATTCCCGTTCGAAACTCTACTGTTGTCTCATATCATGAAGTCACGTTATCCCTCACCATCTTTGGATGCCGCAATGGTGAGTAATTACTGAGTACTGCATCTGCCCAGGATTGACTATCTCCCAGCCAGTCTCCCTTCACTCTCACAATAATATATTCACCACCAGATGAACCATAATTTTCTGGCATGACAGCCCTCTGATCAACGGCCACCAGCCACGCATCCATGACAGCTCAGAGGTCAAGTCAACACTCCCTATTCCCATGGTTCTGAGTTAACTAACCAATGAATGGAGTCCCAGCACCCATCACACCTCACAAACAACCACCTCCAGACAGACCACCTCCAAGTACTTGTCCAATTTTGCTCTATCATAGCCTCCAATTGCATCATCAAACTGAATTGATCATGACCTTCAAGTTAGCACGATCATGGCTGCCAAATGCAACAGCAATCGCGCTCGATCATACCCGCGATGTTCATATGATTATTGCCTCCAAGGACATAACCGACGCCGCTCAGTTACAGCCTCAATGTGCATCTGTAAGTTCAGTTGATGTTTGTCATCTTCAGGCCAACCTCAAATTGCTCTCAAGGACTAGCTGCAGGCAGTCCAGGTATACTGTGCATTGATGGCCAGCTATATTGATACATAGATACTTAGAAACATAGTTGAGAGGTCAAACTGCATACATGAGTGTTGAAAACCATTGAATGATAAGTAGGAGCCACAATTTCCAGGGACACCAGTAGTAATCCCAAAGAAGATGTTGTTTTTCTGGGACTGCTCCACAGAGATTTGATGTGCTCCCTGGCTTAGTTCCTGCATTACAAGGTGCTTCCAGGCATATTGCTGGGACTTCCAAAAACACCCCTGATTGTCGCAAGACGGCTAATATTCTTAACGATATTTTGCCAGCCCTCCCAGGTGCACCTGATCGCAGCTGCATCAGACTGGTCAACTGTATCATATGACCACCCTGCGATTCTGGTCCGACAACTCCAAAACATTCCCTGGGGCCTCCAGTGAGAGAGATTGATTTTGCTGATCAATATATGATGATTAGCAATGAGGCATATCTAGCCTCAATTTGACCTCCGGGGATTACCTTGGCCTGTCCAATTACATGCCCTACACTTTCATTGCTTGTAGATATCCTCATTTCAACCCAAAAATTTTCAACTTCTATTCCAGTTTCAACTTTAAAATATGGGAATGGCAACTGTTGTATGAAATCTGCCTATAAATGGGTTCCTTAATCATTTGCGCATTTGGGTATACTCCCATCTATACCTTGTCCAATTCTCCCTGACCAAAGGTACACATATTTAGTAGTAGCAAAGGTTCCGGAGCATCACTTTGGGTCCTGTTCCGGGTTCAATCAGAACGATTGCCAAATTGGCGGTCCAGGTTGTCAATAACCCCAAACCGGCAACTCGGGTATGGTAGGATTGTAAACTCCCAACCCGTCTCAAATGGGTGGGTTGTCAGCTGGTCGCCCAGCAGATCCATCTAAAGATTCTCATCAGGCTGTTGTTTTTGCAGTTTGTTAATTGTATCTTATCAAAATCCCATTTTCAACAACCAATAATATGTTTTTGCATGTTTTGCAGTTTGCAATATCCATTAATTTGGAATTGGTGTTTTACCTTTGATATATTGTTTTGTTGCCTATCAAGGCAGTCAAAAATTCCATTCTGAACGTGAAGATCCGCCCGATGCCTTGATTACCATATATGAAGGTGCTAAAACTGTGGATGCTCTGTTGACCCTCATTTTCAGGATGCAGCAGGGAGCATGTCGCTGTTGTTTTTGGCAGTAAAGGCTGCCATTATCTCATAAATGGATGTCTGCAACCAATCGGAACTTAAATTCCCCACAATGCAAAGCTAAAAGCCATTGACGCTCAGTTGACGCTGATTCTCTGACTTGGGCAGTGACCATGTTGCTGGCTCTTTTGACTGTATCAGCTGTCAATACGTCGCTTATGCATAACCGCGAACAAATCACTGTTCAATTGCAGCATTTACAAGACCACAAATTGTTGACGCTCTGTTGATGCTTATTTTCATGTATTGGCCATTCAACATCTGCTGCCATCAATAATTGATTTCATCATGATTTGGACTTATAAGTTGTCTTTCTGACAGATTGAATCTCGGTCCTGTGGCAATGTCAAGCGCAGTAACATTCTTGCACTCTTCGCTCTCACACAACTAAAAGTTATATATCTTGCCAAAAGATTCATTGTGCCTACTATACATCTGTTTATCAACTGATATTCACAAGCTACTGCTCACAATTCGCCCATAATATAACACTAACTGAAACTCTCGGTCAAGCTACATATAAAAGCTGGTCAAAGATTGATGCATTCTGTCATACTTAGTCTTCACTCCGTTATTCCTCCTAGTTTTGATTCCATTGACCATCACCAACTCCTGTTCAGCCAGTCTCGTTGACTCCCGTCTTGGCCGAATCTATCCGGGGACATTTGGCGCGGCACTCACATCCCTAGGCTCTGCGCATTCCGGATCCTCCATGCCATTATCTTGCTCTATATCCGATTGAACATCTGCCCCGCAATCGTCTTCGCTGTCATTTGGATTATCCAACTCGTCATTCCCGTTAAGCCAATTTTTGGTGTTCAAAATTGTTTCGGTTGCCCAATCTTCATCACATTCGACTGGATAGCGGTTGAGTTATCTGATTCGGTGGACATTTAGTATTTGAGTCCGTTCCCCTGGGAGGTTCTTTGCAGACAAAGCTGGTGGCAAAGGTGAACTTTCTGACAATTTAAATGCAGCCTCTCCATCATCTTGAAAGTTTGACCAGGATGCTTTGACCATCTCTTCCGTGTCTGAAATGTATCCTACCGCTGTCATCTGTTTATTTTGAGCGCTAGATACCTTCTGTGTATCACATAGGTTTTGGCTGCCCTGCCACATCTCCAAAAAGTCGAGGACCTGGGCCATTGTGGGCAATTTCCTGTCCTCCACCTGTTTCTTGAATTCCGAGTCGTTATCTGTGTTCATCCTGTCCAATGCTGGGTCATCCACACCCAAAATCCGGTTATTGGCTGGAGCAATCAGGCATACAATGACTTTTTCGAGAAGGGTCTTGCCTGTTGTTTTTGACTGCCTCCAGTCGATAACATCTCGGCCAATGGAAAACCTGGTCTCCACTCCCTAATCATGTTGTATGACAGAAAATATGTCACGTGCCACACTGGAGTGATCAGCGTACTTTGAGTGCGTTTCCACTTGTTGGCGCCACCAGTCGGTTATGTCCAGGTTCTAGAATGGACTATTAATCTCCATTGGGTCGGAGTGGTAATTATTGGAATTTGGATTAATTTGCCCACAGTTCTTTGCTACTTCAGGCGGTGAATTCAAATAGAGCCTGGCAGCGGTAAATGAGCGTGCTGCACGAGCACTTCGTCTGGGTCTCATTTCAGCTGCACTCTTAGGCATCAAGTAATCTTCAACATTGCTGGACAAATCGTATGGATCAAATGATGAATGACCGGATGTTGAAGCCATTGTGGAGAGGACGAAATTGCTGCTCGGTACTGTCAGGTGTTTTGACAGGCACACATTTGATATTTGGCACAGTATTCATTCTCCACGTACTTCGGCAAGGCCTCCTGGTATTGGGTAGTACAGGATGTCTCGTCCCCAGAATTGATCTCCGTTCCTTTGTCCCGCAGCCAAACGATCGCAACTTCTAGAAAGGATCCATGCTCTGTGCTGAAATGAGAACCATACCCGTCGACAGAGTCACATTAGCCGAATATTAGGACAGCTTCTGTCGAGCTAATTTCACGGCAAAGAACAAGTGTTCCTTTCATTGAGTCTTCTTCCTAGCCAAAGCTCGCATAACACCATCCATGTGATTGAACAGGTCATTGTACACTGCGATAATGTGATGCAATGTGACTGTATGCCTCGTCGATATTGACAGGATCCAGTATCGGAATGGCCTGACATCGTCCATTACACGATTGACAATGGTCCTTTCATCCTGTGTTTTCAAGAGTGGCCGGAAATCAGTGTATTTTGAATTTTGGAGCCACTTGTGGGTGGATTCTCATACTCGGTAGGCTCACTCATGCCACTCCAATGTCGAGTTCCAACATGTCCTCACAGCCATAATATGTAGTACTGTGATGTGGACTTTGGGTTTTAACAGTCAATGAACTCGTTTCGACAACCAGGTGTCAGCATGATCAATACAGCAAGCATTCTCTGCGATATCAAGGTCAGTTTCAGGACTTTCAAAATATCTTGAAATACGTACTGTCTCAATTATCTTTGCTAAACCTGGTCTCATGGCCGGCACCTTGTTGATTCTAGCATTGCCCACTTGTCGAAGTCTTTGACTCTTCCCAATCTCAATGCTTTCATTGTCTCCAATTTGCTGATCACGTTTGTAGGCTTCCCAAGACTTGGTGCAGCCTTTCACACCCAGACGACTCATGAATGTATTTAAGGCCAGCTGTATGATGTGCGCCATGCATGGTATGTGGTTCCTCAATGCAGGTCACTGGATTCCGGAGGCCTCAAGTGTTGATTGCAGCTCGTGTGACATCGAGTAATTTGAGGAAGCATTATTAGTCGTAATTGCAAGCAAACCACAGTTGGTAAGCTCAAAATTATCCAGCCTGTCCTTCAAATGCACAGCTAGCCTTGCTCCAGTATGGTGTCCCTTCACCTATCTGCCTTAACTAGCTTTCGAAACTGGAAATGAACAGGTGTTCAACCTCAGCGAAAGTGAGGTGCACATCACACAATACCCAATTTCGATCCATATAGTAAGCAATGACTGATGTTATGGCAAGTGGGTTAGTTGATGTCCATCCGCCCAAAGCTAAACTAACAGTCATTTGTGACGGCATTTCCTTCATAATTGCATCCACGGTCAGAGGATATTCCCTCCGGCAAATGTTACTAAGAGTCGTAGCGGATGGCAGCACTCGGTCACTTCGTAAATCTCTATATGACCGATGTAGCTCGAGATCCCATATAGCATTCCAAGAAATCTGAGCCTAAACACATCCTAACATGACATAGTGATTTCACATGTCTTGGTGTAATTCAAAGACTTCAAATGCCTTAGCTGCCAGTTTGGAACATTTTGTGTGTTATTTCGATCAATATGGATTAATCCGGATGTCAATTATGAATTTCCTCTGCGGACTGACTATTGTAATTCCTCGACATCCTCACTTCTTCAGGATGACCGAAGATGTTTGATCGACCCTCCAACTGGTCAATTCTGTGACATCCGACTCCGTTAATTCATTCAACTTTGCCATGTGAGCTTTTGACAGCAAGTTTTCCCCAATTGAGCTGGTCCCATGATCTGATGGATGGCAAGGAACTTGATGACAAACGATACATATGTTTCCAAGGCTGCCGGTCTCCTCAATTCCGCTGTGGAAATATATTCTCCATGGAGACCCTTGTCTATAATTATTCCAAGCAATAGAACGTTTTGAACCTACATTCATTGAAGCCCACCAAGTATCAAAGATGAATTTTAATGTGAGGTCACGGAAATCACGAATACAGACACCTTCATTTTTGGAAGAGATCATACCTTGAGCAATGAGGTATTTCAAGATTTTGAGTCCAACATGGCGGTAAAAATTTGGAAGCTGGGCAAACCGACTTCAATGTCTGCCGAAAGTTACTAATAGCAAAGTAGAATGTGGGTTCTCAAATATTGACTCAAGAGCTACAAGCGAAAAAATCAGATCTGTGAGACATCACATGCATATTTGTGAAGTTGTATAAAAGGACATATTGAAAACACGGACCATGTAAAAGTCAATTTTGGAACACCGCAATACAGTACATTGCTGTGTAGCTCGCTGATCCTCCATCAAAAATGTTGATGCCCCATGGGTGCTCAATTGTTGGAGGCGGACGTGATATTGTCACCAGCATTTTTGTCAATAACGGAGGCTGATAGGGTGATTGTGGATTACCTGTGTTCCATTGCCCTCAGATTATCCAAAATGCAAGATCAAAATCGTTGACGCTCTGTTGATGCTCCGTTGACACCTATTCTGGGACATAGTTACGATGTTGTCGCAAGCATTTCTGCCTTGACAGGCAGCGGATTGTCAGACAATCGATAAATCTGGCTGCAGAGCCCTATGATTTTTGAAGAAGCAAGGCCCAAAATGGTTGACGCTCCATTGACACTCATGTTTAGGGCATATGTACAATGTCATCGAACTAATTTTTGCCTACAAAGGCGGCCAACAGTTTGATTATGGATTGATGTCGCCGCACAGCCCCTCGATTATCGAAGATGCAAGGCCAAAAATCTTACACACTCTGTCGACGCTCATATTTAGGATATAGCAGTGATATTGTCACAACCATTTTTGCCTAGAAATACGGCTGATAGTTCGATTATGGGTCAACGTCGCTGCACAGCCCCTTGATTACCGAAGTTGGAAGGCCTCAAATTGTGGACACTCCATTGATGCTCTGGTTTAGGGGTATAGGTATGATATCGTTAAAAGCAGATTTGCCTAGACACGCAGCCGATAGCTCGATAATGGCTTGATGTTGTCGCTCAGCCCCTTGATTATTGAGGATGCAAGGCCTAGAATCGTTGATGTTCCGTTGAGGCTCATATGTGAGACACAGCAGCGATGATGTCTCATCCATTTTTGCCTAGAAAGGCGGCGAAAGTTTGATTATGGGTTTATGTCAGAGTACATCCTTTGGATATTCCAAGTTGCAAGGCCAGAAGTCGTTGATGCTCTGGTGCCGCTCATTTGTTCCACATAGTTGCATTCTTGTCCCAACCATTTTTGCAAAGAAAGGTGGCCGATTGCTCGATTATGGGTTAATGTTGCTGCACAACCTGCAGGATTTTCCATGATGCAAGGCCAGAAATCGTTGACATTCCATTGAGGCTCACTTTTATGATCGGGCAACGACTGTGTCATTTGCCTTTTTTGCTATAACACCTACTGATACATTCACTTTGGAAAGATGTTGCAATGCAGCTTTTTGATTGCCGAATGTGTAATACTATAAATCATGGATGCTCTGTTGATGCTCACATTGATAACATTGAAACAGCATTCGTACTCTGAATCATTGTACGCAACGAATCGTACACTCATTATGGATATTCAATATTGCATTTGTAAGTATTATCATGCACATCCAGGATCATTTTTACGTCTCTATTGTTGATAAACCTCTATCCACTCCATCTGAATGAGAGACAACATGGCCCTATCACATTCCTGCACTTTCGGACGGCAATTTATGGCATGTAGATTATTTCACTAGTTTTTGGTAAACATAACTTGACATCCTCACCTTTCCTCTTCCTGCTCCTTCTCCTCGATTCCCATGACTAACCATATGCACTTAGAATGATCTCAACTATGTGCACCGGGTCTTTGCGGAGAGTTATGGATTTGAATGCATGCATGAATGAAGCATGACGGTCGTCATCCACACAGATCCGTATCGGGCACTGCCTACTTGTTCCATGACTTGTTTGACATCACCTGTTTAAATTTTGTGAGTAAATTTTGTCACTAATATACCTGTTGCTTTCTCACTCAACAGTAATCGGCAAACAGAAATCGAACTTGTGGGCCATGTTGCAGCCTGATTTGGATTCTAAAACTTTCGCATGGTTCCTTCGACCCTGGCACATGCACAGACGAATTATCATGTCTCACAATTTGGTCACTGAAATCAAGAAAATCCTGACACGGAGCAAAATTGGTACACACATTGCTTTTCAGTGAGATATGACTTCAAAAATAGCAATCTGTATCTGTATTGCTCGGCGGATGCAGGAGCCATCATCATGACTTCGTCCAAATCCGATTTCTTTATAGTGATTAGCTATGGAGGCTATATGCTGGAGTAACAGCGTACGAGTTCAACAGGCTTCGCACTCTGAATAATTGATGAATGCGGCACCCCGGCAGGGGCAAGTCCAGGTATAGTCATGTTCGACTGTGGCTTCCCAGAATCTACCCTGACCGGACTACTTCCTGCTCGAGAAGTCCCTCTACGCTTTTCCGATATTCCGGGGACAGGGTCAAGACTCTCCATCAGCTCTCAAAATGTTCTTGGTGCACAAGCTGATGCATCATCATTTGTTTCCTGTTCAATGACTGGGCGAACCCTCAATTCGAATGTGCCGTACATCGTATCTATCTCACAGAAGTAGTCAGTGGCATCCTCCCATCCCGGTTCTGTCAATTCCTCAAGCTTCTTCTGCTTCCACCGCAACCTCTCCATGCGCTGCTCTACCATTTTGGAGATCGTGCCCATCACCCAGCAGGGTTCGTCATCTTCGCTCAGCTGGCCCAGCTTTGTCTCTTCATCATCCTCATCTTCCCCATCCCCCCCATGGTCGGAACTTGCAAGATAACTCTGTCTGTCTCCGATACAAACCATCATCTCGGGACAAGTCTTGTCGGGCTCTCTGTTTGTCCATCCTGCGTTTTTAGCTTTCTTACTTTTGTCCTGCTCATGCTGCACCGCAGCCTCTGGGTCTTCAACTCGATTTCTCGCCCCAGCGGTCTCTCTCTGAACATATTCCTCAATCGTTTCCTCTATCTCTTCATTGCTTGGGAAGTGCGTTTCTCGCTGTTTCTCAGCCCCAAGCTTCTTTATGAATTCCAAGCGGCGCAATACCCTAAGGGCTCCGACTCTTTCTGCTTCCAAGCCGCTCTTGCCTTCATTTGCTTGATGACGTCATTGGGTGGACCGCTTTGTCGATGTCCGATATTTGCCCGCCGGAAGTTGTAACAAGTTCCTTTTCGGAGTATTGACTATTGTAGTTTGCATTGACTTTGTAGTTGGGCGAGATGTCGGATGTTGCAAGATATGGACAATATGGAGGCAAGCTGCGTCTTTTATGTCAAGGTTGGTACGTTTGCTCATCTTGAACAATGCATAATGTCCCTCTTGACTGTCAATAAATTCGGAATAGTTAGGCTAACCGTACAACATGATATGATTGTTAGCGTCGGTTTCATGTAATATCCCTGTGATTATGTGAGACAAACATCAGCGGTCATCTCTTCCCTCGAATAATATCATATTCATATCTGACAATGATGTGATTGTGGCAGTCGTACGCCGCATGTCATCCCTGTTGAAGAACAAACAACATCAGACCAACTTATTGCACATCGCGGGGCAGTGCGAAACTCCTGTAACTTGCGGCCATACTGAGCAGGATTCATCTGGAGTATAACGAAGATGTTGGCTGCTACTTATTCCATGCTGACATGAACCTAACTATATAGTCCTCAGGACTTCCCACTTCTTTTCGTTGTCATCTTCCTCTCCTATTCCACACCAACAAATCATGTGTATACAATCACCTCAGCAAGGTGGGAGCGGATCTGAATCAAGCCGATTGGCCGGCACTACATCAAATACGTCACTCATTAGCACACAGCAAGAATGTCGACACCAGTCAGTCCACTGCGACGCTTCCAATGCAGCCACCACACATGTGACCCAGGATGTACATTCAAAAATCGTCCCTAAGACTGGGAGCAGGAAGAATGAGAAGCAGCATGCAGGAGGATGTGAGTATATCGATATCGAGGTAAACGGCCGTCAATTAACCGCATGACATACAGTGGGTGAACGTGGAGGGCTTCGTGACCGGTTTGTTGCTGCACATAACAGGCAACCTCCATGGTCGACAAAGGCATATGTCCGCACCGTCTACGAAATTGAACATCATAATGATGTCAGCTCTGGGATTTTCACGAATGTATTACATGATAAGCATCCCTGTGAGTGGACGAAACAGGCTGTAATCACCTCAGAGGAGGCTTTGGACGCGTATATGGTTGAGGTAATAGCGCAACTCATTGTTACAAGTGGCTACTAATTTCTTGTAGGTTTTCAACATGTCTGCTACTATGGCAAGGCAAGGAGGTCGGGTACAGCTGGAACAGTCTGACATGCACCCGGCCTTGAATATGGCCAAAATGGCCAAAGAAGGGTTTTTGCGCGGAGCATTGGAGGAAATGCAATATCTGATGAAGAAACCTCGCGCCAAGGTCCGAGAAGAGAAGAAGAGAGGTGTTGAGTCTCCTGGGCATAAAAAGGTGAAGGCGGCAATAGAGAAACACCCTGCTATGTTTCTTCAAAACCACAGGGCCAGATGCCTTTCTTGCCAAAATGGCACCACAAAGCATCCGCAGACACGCTGGAGAAACATAGGAACAGGTGCACCTCCACCCAACCAACGCAGACAGCTGACTCCAGAGCGGACGCCACCTCTGGCCGGAAATCCACCCACCCAAACTGGTAACAATTCTGGTGTTGAACGTTCCAAATCGTCAATTTGCCAGCCAGATATGCGTATTCACATACATCTCTTCCCTGTGCTGAATGGTTGACTCTCAATGCATCTGCCCAGGATAGCCAGCACGATACAGATTTTGATCCAGATATGCCGACTGATGAAGCAACATCCACTCGTGAGTACACTATCTGGTGTGTGGTAATGCAGCTAACATCCATTTTGACGACTAGAGCAGCCTTTTGAGCAAACCTGCAAGAGATGATGAGCATTGATTGAATGGCACAGGATTTTTGAGATTATTATTATCTATTTATATGTATTATTAAAGAACAATGTAGTGATCAAGAAGAAAGTAAATGAAAATTCTAGACAGGCTGCCAGTACAATGTGAATGATGGACTACACCAAATCAAATGATTGCATATTGTGGATACACCCATGGCAAAATGAGCGTCAACGGAGCGTCTACAATTGTACCGTATGTAAGTCTGGTGATTGAAAATTGATTCGGTCACGGTTATACATACTCGAAGTATTGGCCGCTTCTTTTGGCAAGAATTATATCAACGCGCTCCCTGCCTCATCATAAAAATGAGCCTCAACAGAGAGTCAACCATTTTTGGTCATGTGTCCTAGGTAATCACACAGCCAATAGGTTGCAGATAGTCATAAAGGAATTATTGGCCGCCTTTATAGGCAAAACAGATTGCTATACCCACTCTACCGCATGGTGAAAATGATCATCAACGGAGTGTCAATGATTGTTGGTTGTGTGTTATGAGAAATCTGAGGGGCGACAGATCGCAAATAGTCATACACGGAGTATTTGCTGCCTTGATAGGCATAAGAGAACGTGAAACGCTCCATGCCCCATCTTGAAAATGAGAGTCAACAGAATGTCAACGATTGTTAGCCTTCCACCATGGTTAATCACAGCGTGATGTGGGCATTCTGGTCAATATACATTGTTTTGACAGTTTTTGTACACTAAACAGCTCAAGAATACTTAGTGGTAGCTCTGTAACTCGAATAAGTTGTTACTGTCCCGGAGGATGTGGCGGGAATATCCTGTATATATCTGCCATTAAAGGCTGCCATATCCTTGTCTATGGATAGTTGTGATCAAGCGCCACACATGGTACCGAAGATGCAAGACCAAAAATCGTTGATGCTCTCTTGACCCTCATTGTCAGGAGGAAGTATGCCTCCTGAGTCTGATCGTTTGGCTCATCAAGGCGGCCAATAAGTTGGAAATACACCGTGATGTACCAATGTCAATATTTCATGATGAACAGTGGCATATCTGGATGTGACCGCCAATGCGAAACCCAAAACACAGCACCGGAGATTTGAACGGACAGGTCTAGCCAAATCAGGGGAAGCCCGTGCGTCCATCGGAACGGGTCAGTGGTTGGCCAGCCAAGAGTCAGCAGGTCGGGTTTTAAAACAGGTCTGGAAACGAACCTACCAATTTTTGCGGTGCAAACCCGGACCGCTGGCGGATTGCCTGGACCCGTTGCTAACACTACACTTAATTGTCACTCTCAGACTGAATGACTCATTTGTGCCTTCTTTTATTTTCACAGCATCAATCTGCTCCTCCCAGTGCCTAACATCACTGTACTATGCTGGAAGTTGTTTCAGTCATGGAGGATTGCTGTTGCTGTCTGACACACTGTGAATCACAATCATGAATGTTGTTCATGGCAACTTTGGGAAATTACCTCTGAGCATACTACTTGTGCGCACTGACGAATCAGTGACTGGTCACATGTTTCCTCCCTTTCCCTTCTTCCGCATGTCGGATTCTCACATTCCCATTTCTTCACCAACAACTGGACCCACTGTCACTGAATCATTTTCGCATTATCAACATTTTGAAGTGGCAGCCGGCAGCAGAATGTTGCCAAGTAATTTACAACCACCACCTCCCTGTACAGGGTTCATGTTAGTGATGTTTAATACTGTTCTGCCTATGGCTAATAGTCTGATACTTTTTCTCCAGAAATCCTGCCACCTATTCTATCTTTCACTTGTTGAACATCCTGAAATTGAGCTCTGATATTGTTTGGCAAATGTCTTCACAGAGGAATCTGCTTCTATCAGGCTGATTGGTGATGTGGCTACAACACTGCCATCCTGCAATGATTCATTGCTTGATTATTACAAAACATATTGGTCATCGGTGAGTTCTCTTAAAGCGGGCAACTCTGCAATCCCTGCAACATCAATGGTCAACATTCATCCAGCTGGCAGTAGTTACATTGTTGTCTGGCTAGGTCGGGGTCTCCAGGTGCAGTGGGAGAATATCCTCATAGAGTGGAGCTGGAAGATATTAGCCAAATGACCAGATTGTTTACAAGATGTAATGGGGGCACTCAAGGTGAACCTGGAGATGACAGGCCATGAGTGGAAATCTGCGAAATAGGGAACCTTTGAAATCTGTCATAACCAACCTGGTGGAGTTCATATCCTGGCCCCAAATCCACATACCATGGAGAAATTCGCCATGTGCTGGTGATTTGCTTCATACTATGTGTCATGTTGAATGGCGAATGGTGGTCAATTTGATGCATGACAGGTAATGGTTTCTCTGAACAATGGTAACTATACCCAGGTGAAGGATCAAATTGGTTGGTGTGTTTCCTGAATGGACGATGTTGCATATTGGCATTTTCAGAACTATGATCAGATGATCCAAATTGTTGACAGGGTACTGATGTACACCCCACTGGCCAATCAGTAGAGCCTTATTCGTTGCCTGTGTGGAAGGTCTATTCATCAGTATCCTCAGGGAACATGATAATTGTTGTGACAATGTGGCTGCATGTGACGTGTCCAGGGCTGGGTCTCACCCGCTGTATATACTTGGCTTGCCACATGTCTTAGACTTCTAGCCATCATCTTACTTACCTTAACTTACCTACCAACTACTCTATTATAATACCTTATACATATGTGCAATGGTATCAACTCATAATCTCTCATACGCAGCTATATAAGAATTCACGGCCTGACACTAGTATCACTTGAACAATGTGGGATATGTTTCGCACACAGGATGTCATGAATTACCACTTTCCTATTTGTCAAGGCACGCATTCTATACATGAGATGTCATACGCAGTTGAGAGCACTGATTGCATCAGCAATGTGTCTCGATAAGTCCATTGAATTCTCGGAGGTCAACGGTAACAGATGATTTCATGTCTATTCTACATGCCAAACATGTAGAGATATGTCACAACACCTACGATTGAGAAACCTTACGGACATGAGATCTACGAATTGCAGATGGAAAGTGGCATCAATTGTCCACCCACTTCAGGTTGATTGTAGCAGAGACAATTCCAATTTAATGACTGAAGCCAATCGGCCAGAGATGTGTCGCAATATCTAGGAAGGAGAAATCATCCAGAATTGCCAGCAACAGATTGCGGAAGCAACAAGTCTTGGAAAGCACACCGGAGTGAGGTTCACAGTAGCAGAGAAAATTCTGAGTCGATTCCTGAGGCCAATCAGCCTCGTGACGCATCAGCTGCCAACTCAGTTGAAGACCATTCAAACCAATCCGTCTAATGAGAACTCGAAGGCTATGAATCCCGGCATCAATGTGATTCAATACCTTATCTTCAAATTGTGGCAATTGACCATCACAGGGACGATTCCATGGCCCATAAGCCACCGAGAGTCGCATCACCTGTGATGTTGAAGCCTGTCCTACATCAGTTCACTGTTGATGATTGTGAATCAACAATAAACAGGCACATACCTTGAGCAGAGTGCATGTATGGCGGATCAAGCCAGATATATATAATACAACACAATATACAAGTAGCGATGTCACCAATGGCTGTCCGAATTGCAATTTTCTTCTACATGACTCAATTAATTGATCCATGTTATAGATGATGGTAGCAGTTGACGGAAGAGGCTACAGAGAGTCTAACAAGGCTCCAAATGGTCGGCGGGTTGATGAACAAACAATCATTACTGAGATAATCACTGCTATCATCTGTCTTTCAATGGGCAAAGTTCATAATAGTGGAACAGTGATTGCAGATCATGAGGCGGCTCCGTATGGGAAGTATAATCACCCCTTAATGTTCCAAAGAGGCTAGCAAGCATGTGGCATGATTTCCAATGTCAGCAACGACTGTCAGCACCTGATTGAATGACCAAATCATATTGTTGTGTGGAGAGAGCCATCTGTGCCAACTGTATTCTGATTTGTCAAACAGGACAATCAAATCTGGTTAGTCGCCATCAAGTGGAGATGGATATGTGCCTGTAAGATTGCATACAAAGAAGGTTTGTAGATAAACAATGGAGATGATTCAATTTCAATTGTAGTTGGGATTCTGGGAATCCACAGGACTACTGGAGGGAGGACCATCTGGTCACTGCCAGGAGACCAACGGATCCCACATCAATTGAAAGCATGGAGATTTAATTGATGTGTCGTATCCTTACATGAGAATGGTCAGTAGTTGGATGTCAGTGCTGCAATTGGGTATGAGAAGTACATAATTCACTGAGATGGCATATTCATACACAAGTTGGCAGTCACGGTGGATACACTGTGTGAGCTGGAGACCGATAGGAGTTGCCGAGGTACCAGGCCAGGAATGGTAGCATAAACTTGCAAAGCAATCGACTGTTGGCTCTGCAACCCCAAGGTGTGAAAATGAGGAGGCAGAGAACCGGGCAAGTCTTTAGGTATGCCCAGGGAATGTACTTTGATCACTTCTTCGGAGCGGATGCATTCCGCAGGTGGATGTACTTCATTTATTCAAAACCTCACATCTACTGCTATTGATGAGCTACTGGCCAGTGCACAGGTCATTTGGACACTCTTCCTAAGAGTGGGAGGTTGTACAGGGCTGCAGGGAGAAACAGTGGAAGGCATCACTGATGGTGAGAGACATACGCTCCAGGTGCCAAATGGGTGAGCAGACAGCAGCAGCGGTAGCGGCCAGAGAGAGGAATCCAAGAGTCTATGTGGGTAAATGTTGTCAGCTCGCTGAGACACCAAGGGAGGAACCAGACAGTGCGTCTTGGCCCTGTGGTGAACCATTCTTTTACCAGCCTCCTGGAAATTCCTCTATACCACATCATATCCAGTATCCATTGAGAACAAACGTTTGCAGATAGATATTACATAATGGCTTCATCTCAGCACCGTGCCAGAGGGATATCAATCTCCCAACAAAGTCGATTACCTTCAACAGATTGTCAAATCAATGGCCAGTGTACAAGTTTTGAGTAAATTCAGAAGACACTGTCATATCTTGCCCTGTGAGGCCAGTACAATATTGACTCCGCCAATGTTTGCATCCTATTGTCAGCGACTCATACACAGCGTGACCAATGCAGAGCGTATCATTTCCACCTCCTGAGTAGTCAGGAAAAGTTGTTT
>Ga0307512_10000061_pt1 | contig 122422 bp, 111 predicted proteins | sample 14_EM_MG_FD_200267 | JGI IMG/M metagenome (GOLD analysis project Ga0307512, IMG submission 200267) | Populus trichocarpa ectomycorrhiza microbial communities from riparian zone in the Pacific Northwest, United States - 14_EM | ecosystem: Host-associated > Plants > Roots > Unclassified... | reverse complement strand
AACTCGGGTAACTTGGATCCCGTCTCGAAATTTGTACAAGTGAGAAAAGCACCGGCAGCCGTTGCTTTGCAAGTTTTCAGCGTGGGAAACATCGTCGGCTGCACGTACGTAATTCCAGAGATAGCTACTAGTACTAAGACAGCAGACGGACGGAACGAGCGATGGATTGTCAATAGCCACATAGATCTGGTGACTTGGAATGATGTGTATAATTAGTAAAGAGAGAATTGCATTTTGCGCGCAGGTAGAAGGAACGAGAGGAGAGATTTTTGCAGCGTCACCCATCGCCTTGCAATCCCGTAAAATTAGTAAAGAGAGAATTGCATTTTGCGCGCAGGTAGAAGGAACGCGAGGAGAGATTTTCGCAGCGTCACCCATCGCATTGCAATTCCGATGCAAGCGCGTACCCAATGAACCCATTCCGATGTATGGTCACAGTTGGCCACAACACCAGAGTGTTCGTTTAAAATAGGAGACCGACAAAGCAAGAAGAAACGGTGACACAGCGATCGGAGGGCGACATGCAACGCGACGCGTGGTATTGAGGCCGGGCGCGGAGTAATCCGCCACCGGGGTGTCTCTGACGGCTCTGACGGAGCGCGTCGACTCTGACGGAGCCATTCCGCCCGGACGGAAATATTTTTTGCTGATGTCTGCGTGTTTTGAGCCCGAGATTCCTTTTGGGTAGCACGTAGGTTTTAGCTGCCATTCCACATCTGCAACAAGTTGTGAACCTTAGCCGTACTGTGCAATTTCCTTTCCTCCGCCCCTTTCTTCATTTCGGTGTCATTTTCTTTGGTCATTGTATGCAATAATGGGTCAGCGCCTGCCAAAATCCCGTTATTTGCTCAAGCAAACTATCATAAAACAACCATTTTGCAAAGAGTCTCGCATGTGGTTTTTGACTACTTCCAGCCGATAACATCCCGGCCTAGGGAAAAACTGGCCTCCACTCCGACACCATGTGGTATGATAGAGAATATGTTGCATGCTACATTAGAGAGATTGGCATACTTGGAGTGCGTTTCCTCCTGTTGGCTCCACCAGTCGGTTATGTCTGGAAACCAAAATGTACTGCTAATCTCCATTGGGTTGTAGTGGTAATCATTGAGATTTGGATTAATTCGCCCCCAGTTCTGGGTTGCTTCAGGTGGCGAATTCAAATAGAGCGTGGCGGCGGTGAATAAGATTGCTGCCCGCTCGCTTCATGCGGGTGTGGTCTCTGACAGATTGTTAGGTGTTAGGTATTCGTCATAATCGCTGCACAAATCATATGGATCAAAGAAAGATTGACAGGATTCTAAAACCGTTCCCAATGGGATGAGATTGATTCCCGGTAAGCTTTTGTGTTTATTCACCGGCTCACCTCATTGTTTGGCACAGTATTCACTCTCCACGTACTTCAGAAAGGCCTCTTGGTATTGGGTAGTATAGGATGTCTTGTCCTCAGAATGAATATCCATTTCTTTCTCCCACTTTCTAAATGATCGCAACTTCTGAAGAGGATCAAGGATATGTGCAGAAATGAGAAGCATTCCCATCGATGGAGTCACTTCAGCGTAATAATTGAACAGCTTCTGTTGAGCCAACTTCACGGCGGAGAACCAGACTCCCTTCCACGAAGTGTTTCACATAGCCAAAGCTTGCATCACGCCATCCATGTGATCGAACATATCATTGTACACTGTGATAACGTGATGCAATGTGACTCTATGCCTCTTTGACATCGACAGGGTCCAATATTGGAATCGCCTCAACACTTCCATGACGTCCTTCAGAATGGTCCATTCATCTTGAGTTGTGAAGAGTGACCGGTAATCCCTGGATTATGGGTTTTCAAGCCACTCACGTGTGAATTCACGTAACCGGAAGGTGCGCTTGAGCAACTTCAGGGTCATGTTCCAACGGGTCTTGACATCGATAATCAAACGTACCGCGATACGGACTCTGGCTTTTTTACAGTCAATGAACTTGTTTTGACGACCAGGTGTTGGTGTAATTGATATAGCAAGAATTCTCAGCTATATGAAGGTCAGTTTCAGCAATTTCAAAATATCTTGACATAAGTGCTTTCTCAATGATGTTTGCTAAACCTGGTTTCATGGCTGACACCTTAATGATTCTAGCATTGCCCTCTTTTCGAAGCCTTTGACTTTTCCCAAAGTCTAGGGTTTCATTCTCTCCAGATTGTTGATCGCGCTCATGGGCTTCCCTAGACTTGGTGAGTTCTTTCACACCGAGACTGCTCATCTATGCACCTAAAGCCTGCGGTATAACGTGCGCCATGCAAGGTATGTGGTTCCTCAAAGCAGGCTACTCGATTCCAGAGGCCTCAAGTGTTGATTGCAGCTCGTGTGTCATCGAGTAATGTGAAGAGGCATTATCAGTCTTGATTCCAAGCAAACAGCCGTCGGTGAGCTCAACATGATCATGAACATCGTTCAAATGTACGGCTACGCTTGCTCCAGTATGTTGGCCATTGACTTATCATCCTTAATTAGCTTTCGAAAAGTTAAAAGAACAGGAGATCAACTTAATCGAACGCGAGTTGAACTTCACGCAATGCCCAATTTCGATCCATATAGTAAGGAATGACAGACTTTATGGCTAGTTCGTTGGTTGATGTCCATCTATCCAAAGCTAAACTAATTGTATTTTGTGACGGCAATTGCTTCATAATTGGATCCACTGTCAGTGCATATTCCCTCCGGGAAATGTTGCTGAGGGTCGAAGTAGATGGCAGCACTCAGTCATCGCGTACCACCTAACATGACCATCGTACCTCGAGATTTAATCTATCGTTCCAGGGAATACGAGCCAAAACATATATTAAACATGAGATAGCGATTCCACGTTGCTTGGTGAAATTCGGACGTTTCAAAGTCCTTCAATGCCAGTTTGGAACGTTTCGTCTGCCATTTCTGTCAATATGGATCAACGTGGATGTCAAATCTGATCTTGTTCTGCGAACTTACTATTGTAATTACTCGACTTCCTTGCCTCTTCAGGATGGCCAAAGCTGTTTCATCGACTGTCGAACTAGTCAATTCAGTGACCTCTGACTCTGTTAAATCCTTTAACTTTGCAATGTGAGCTTTTGCCAGCATGTGTTCCCCCATTGCGCTAGTCCCATGTTCAGATGGATGGCGAAAAACTGGATGACAAACGAAACCTATGATGCCAGGGCTGCCGGTCTCGTCAATTCCGCAGTGTAACTAGAATTGCCACGAAGGCGCATGTCTAGAATTATCCCAAGCAATTGGCCGCTTCGAGTCTACATTCATTGAAGCCCAACAAGCATCAAAGATGATTTGTCAATAAGGTTGCTCAAATCACGAATAAAGATGCGGTCATTTCTGGAAGAGATCATAACCTCCAGCAATGAGGTGTTCAAAGATTTTGAATGTGACTTGGCGGTAGGAATTAGACAGCAGGGTAATCCTACTCAAAAGCCTGCCGAAAGTAACGATACAGCAAAGCAGGTTGCAGGTTCTTAAATATTGGCTCTACTGCTACAAGTATAAAAAACAGATCTGTAAGACATTGCATGCATACTTGTGAAGTTGTATACAAGGTTAGAGTGCAAGGACTGACCGCATAAAACTCGATTTAGGAACAGCACAATGCAGTTCATTGCTGTGTAGCGTTCTGCGCCTCAACAAAATCTGTTGACGCTCTGCAGGCGCTCAATTGTAGGAGGCGGATGCGATATCGTCACTAGCATTTTTGCCAATACAGGCTGCCGATAGGTCCATTGTGGGTTACCTACCTTCCATTCCCATTAGATTATCCAACATGCAAGATCAAAAGATGTTGATGCTCCATTGACACTCATTTTGGGAAATGGTAAGGATCTTGTCGTAAGTATTCTTGCCGAAAAAGGCAGCCGATAGTTCAATTATGGATCAAAGTAGTCTCATAGCCCCTTGATATTCCAACATGCAAGGTTTTGAATCGTTGACGCTCCATTGATGCTAATTTTCGGGGCATAGTGACGAAGTTGTCGAAAGGATCTTGGCCTAGAACAGCGGCCGATAGTTCAATTATGGATCAATGTAGTCTCATAGCCTCTTGATATTCCAAGATGCAAGGCCTAAAATTGTTGACGCTGCGTTGACGCTCGTTTTTAGGGCAGAGTGACGAAGTGGTGGAAAGCATTGTTGCCTACAAAGGCAGCAAATAATTTGATTATGGTTTAATGTCGCCGCCCAGCCCTTGCCTTGTCCAAGATGCAAGACCAGAAGTCGTTGACGCTCCGTTGGCGCTCATTTTTAGCACATTGTAGCGATGTTGTCGCAACCATTGTTGACTAGAAAGGCGGGGTATAGTTCAATTATGAATGCACCTTGTAGCGAAACCATCTGGATTTCCCGTGATGCAATGCCAATAATTGTTGACGCTCCGTTGATGCTCACCTTTCAGTTCACCATAGAGTCATACTAACAGTCATTGGGTGCTCAACATTTGTACATGAAATCCATACAGTCTTTTTTGGCAGCCAGTATACCGTTTCTATGTATCATTGATCGAATCCACAATATTCGAGAAATCCCAGTTTCTGAGCCTCCCCTATACACGTCATTTGCATGATGAATGACTTAAGTCCATCGCATTTCAGCGCTTTTGGCCGGCAATTTACAGCATAAAAATGCATGGCACTAGTTCTGGATCTTTATAGCGCGACGTCCTCACCATTCCATATCCAGGACATTCTCCTCCATTTCCATTACGTATCAGAAGTCATTTTGGGATTTTCGACCATGTGCAGGAGGTCTGAGCTGAGAGTTATGTAGTTGGCTGCATGGATTAATGCAGACTGACGGCTGTCATTCCTCAGGGTTTCGGATTTGCTTTGACCGCTCTTTCTATAAGTCGTATGACATCACTGACTTCAACTTTGTTAGTAAATTTCGTCTCAAATTTAGGTTATGTTTTATCATGTAACCGTAACTGGCAACACCATAAACAGTTCATTCTTCGTCAATCTACTCGATTTGGTGTCTTGAACATTCGCATGGCCCGTATGACCCTTGCACACACACTGACGAATAATCTTGTCTCACAATTTGACCACCGAATTCCAGAGCAAGCTGACACGTAACAATGTAGGTACAAATTGCTTTTACTCGAGATACGTTGTCAAAGATACCTATTCGGCATATTATTCTTCCGGTGACACAGGAGCCGTCACCATGTCTTCGTCCAAATCCGTTTTCTATATGGTAATTAGCTAGCGAAGCGTTATGCTGGGGTGAAAACTCACGGGTTGAAGTGGAGTCGCAATCTGCCTTGGTGACGAATCGGGAACCTCGTCGGACATGAGAGATACTATGAGATTGTCTGGCTGAGGTTTCTCCCAACGCAGCCTTATCTGACTACTTCCCTGTTGAGACGTCACTTGCGGCATTTAGGATTGTCTGGGGACGATATCAAGAACCTGCATATGCTCTCCAAATGTTGTCGGTGATGGTGTGGCTGCTGTGGTGTCTGTTGGGGGCGTCACAACAGCCGGAACCCTCAATTCAGTCATCCCGTACTTCGTATCTCTCTCACGGAAGTAGTTGGCTGTGTCCCCCCATCCCGGTTGCCTCACTTCGTCAAGCTTCATCTGCTTGTGCCGAAAGCTCTGCATGTGGTGCTGTACCATTCTGGTGATTGTGCCCATCACCCAGCCAGGTACATTATCTTCACTCAGCTCGCCAAGCTCTGTATCTTCTTCATCATCATCCTCGTCTTCCCCATCCTCCCCATCCTGGGAACTTGCAAGATCGTGCAGACCGTCTCCGATAGTATTCAACATGTCCCCAAATGTTGTTTCAGGCTTTGTGGTTGTCGATCGTGCAGTTTCAACATTTCTCATATGTTCCTGCTCTTGCATCATCGCTGTCTCTGCGTCTTGAACTAACTTCCTTGCCACTGTGGTCCCTCTATCCACATAATCCTCGATCCATTTCTCTATTTTTTCATTGCTTTGAAAGTGTGTTTCCCGTTGTTTCTCCACTGAAAGCTTCTTTTTAGATCGTAAGCTGTGCAATGCTCCCAACCCTCGGACCCTTTCTGCCTCCATGCCACTCTTGCCATTCTTTGCTTGATGATATCGTGGTGTGGATTGCTTCATCAATTTGCCGTAGTTGCCCACCGGAAGTGGTGAAAGGTTCTTTTTCCGAGCAGTGACTATTCTATCTTGTGTTGACCTTGTTGTTGGGCGAGATGTTGGATGTTGCAAGATATGGATGACATGGAGGCAAGCTGAGTCTTTTATGTCAAGGTTGGTAGGTTTCATCAATTATAACAAAGCAAAATCAGCGTTTTGACCGTCACTTCATTGGGAATGGTCATGCTAACCATACATTAAGACTTGATGGTTAGCGTGTGATTCAAGTAAGATCCCGGCGATAGCTTGAGACAAACATCACCAGACCTTCTCTCCGTCGAAGAATGTCAGTTTTATATTTATGTAACATGAGATATCAGTTGTCGTTGATCACGATATATCCCTGCAAACAAACAAACAACTTTGGACCGACTTACTGCAACTTGCAGGACCGTTGGAATCCTCTGGAGCTATACGCAGTGCAGCTATACGCAGCCAGATTCAGCTTGAATTGAATGAGCAAGTTGGCTGTCACTGGTTCCATTTTGACTTGTAGCTAACTATATAATCTTAAGGACTTCCCACTTCTTTTCATGATCATCTTCCTCACCATTCCACAACAGCAAGTCATGGCTGCAGAAATACTTCAACCAGGTGTGATTGATGCCGAATTGAGCCAAATGACAGACCCTTCAAACAATGCGTCACCCGGTGAGACACAGCTGCAACGCAGACCCCAGTAAGATCACCGCGGTGCTGCAATTGTAGCCACCGAAAATGTGACCCAGGACGCCCATTTACAAATAGTACGTATAACCGGAAGCAACAAGAATACAAACCAGCATGCGATCAGATGTGAGTTCATCCATATCGTTGTAGACGATGGTCAACTAACAGTTTAACGCACAGCTGGGGGACGTAGAGAGCTATGTAACCAATTCATCGCTGCCTGTAACGGGAAACCTCCATGGTCGACCAAAGTAGTTGTCCGCACACTCAGCAAAATTGATCATTACGCGGTTGCGACTTCTGGGATGGTCACAGACGAATTTGGTGATACACGTCCCCAGGAATGGACCAAACAGGTAATAATGACCTCAGAGGAGGCTACGGAGTCGTACATGGTTGAGATAACAGCCGCTTCTCTCTCTTGAAGCAGCAACTAATTTTTTGTACGTTTTGAACATGTCAGCTACAATGGCAAGACAAGGAGGTCGGGTACAGCTTGAATAATCCCACATGCGTCTTGCCTTGAATATGGCCAAAGTGGGTGAAGAACGGTTTTCGCGTGCCGCTGTTGAGGAAACGCAACACCTAATCAAGATACCAGGGACAGAAGTTCGAGAAGAGAAGAAGCGGGGTGTTGTGTTTCCCGGGCATAACAAGGTGAAGGCTGCGATTGAAAGACACCCGGCAATGGTTCGGGAGAATCGAAGATACTGCGGCCTTCGTTGCCAAAATGGCACAGGACAGAATCCACAGAATCACGGGAGGCACAAAGGCACGGGTGTACCTCAACCACGACCGGCTCCACTGAGGCCCCGAACGCCACCTGTGCCACCTGATGACAGTGAGAGAACTTAAAGCCCCGAAACAGAAGGTGTGCCACCCAGATATGTATATATACATACTCCGCTTCCCTGCGCTCGATTCATCAATCGTGATCCGTATGCCAAGGATCATATGCGTGATAAAGATTTTATTCCAGATTTGCTGACTGATGAAGGTCCATCCACAGGGTAGTACACTATCAGCTATGTGGTAACGCAGCTAACAGCCATTTTGTAGATGACAGCAGCCTTTTGAGCGAACATGAAAGCGATGACAAGAGTTGATGGAAGGGAACGGGATTTTTGAGTATTATCATGATTCACAATTCGCGGACACTTTAAAGTATATTTTAAAGGGTATATTTATATGCATCATTAAAGAACAATGAAGTTAGAAAGGAGAATGTACATGAACAGCACAGAATGGCTGCCACAAGACCATTATTGATATAGTATGCCAAAGTGAATGGTTCCATATTCTGGTTACGCCCGTGGCAAAATGCGCGTCAATGGAGTGTCAATGATTCTCGGATCTGTAAGTCGGGTAATAAAATCGCAATTTGGTAGTGAATAATAATAATGGAAGTGTTTTCACCCTTTATAGGCAAAAGAGAATGCCACACGCTCGCTGCCCCATCTTGAAAATGATCCTCAACAGAATGTCAATGATTTTTGGTCTTGTGAGTCTGGTAATCAATAGGTAATTTTGTAGTGGTTATAAATAACAACAATATTGACAACCTATATACGGAAAAAAGAAAGCAAGAGGCTCCATGTCCCATCTTGAAAATGAATGTCAATGGAGCGTCAACGATGTTTGGTCTTGTAAGTCGGGTAATAAACAGGTGGTTCGGTAGTGATTATACATAATGCAAGTTTTGCCATCCTTTAGAGGCAAAAAACATTGCAACTCGCTCCCTGCCCCGTTTTGACAATCAGCGGCAACATAGCGTCAACGATTTTAGGTCTTGTTAGTGTTGTAATTATGAAGTAATTTTGTAGTGGTTATACATATCAACAGTACTGACAACGTTTATACGCAACAATGAAAGCGAGAGGCTCCGTGTCCCATCTTGAAAATGAGCATCAAGGGAGCGTCAACAATATTTGGTCCTGTAAGTCGGGTAATAAAAACGCGATTTGGTAGTGATTAAACATAATGGAAGTGTTGCCATCTTGTATAGGCAACAAAGAAAGCGACACGCTCCCTGCCCCATCATGAAGACACACCTGCACGGAGTGTCGACAATCTTGGGCCTTAGCTCATGGTTTATCGAAGCGTGCTGTGGCTGTTAGAGTCCATATACTCAGTGTTGGCCATTTTTGTAGTCTAAAACACTTGTGAATACTTAGTTACACCTTTGTAAATGAAATAAGTTGTTACTGTTCAGGAGGCTATCGCGGGAGTATCACTTGCATATTTGCTTATACAGCCAACTGATCACTTGTTTATAGATATGTGCGATCAAGTGCCACTTAGATTACCCAAGATGCAAGACCATCAATTGTTGACGCCCCACTGATGCTCATTGTGAGGATGGGGCAGGGAGTGTCTCTCTACTCGTTTGCTATATAAAGGTTGTCAATACATCAGACAATGACATTGCAGTACCATAGTAAATAATATGCAATTGACAGTAGGATATCTGAATGCGACCATAAATAGAAAAACCCGAAACTCAGAACTGGAGATTTGACCCGACGGGTCTTGCCAAACCCGGTGAAACCCATGGGTTGACGGGTATGGGGCTGGGTTTGTACCACCAAGCAGCAGCGGTTCGGGTTTTTGGACGGTTCTGGAACAGAACTGAACTGTTCTTCCGGTCAAAACCCAGACCACTGGCGGGTCACCCTGACCCATTGCTAACACTAGTTATATTTGATTCAGAGTACTATGGGACATCGCGCATGCGGTATTGTTGCAACTCCTGGCATGTAAAGAACCTCCCTGTGATCGTCTTGAGGCTCAATAAATCTCTCAAGTTAGCTGAAGGTATAGTGACCTTACACCCACACCAGGCTGCTCAGGCCCAGCACCAACTTTCATCCCATTCGGCAGTGTATACTGCATGCCTCGTGTGTCGTCGACAATGCCAGAGGAGATTCCTTGCTATTGCCCCCAGTCCTGATCCCAAAAGATGTTTGCCTCTGACAGCTGGCGACTTCAACATATCAAATGTCACCATCCTGAACACCTTCAAGTTGCACGCCAGAAGAAACTGCCTTTTCGCAGAGCGCCCCGACACGTTGAACCTGCCCAGTGTCATGAGTTCGACACTAGGAAAGATGCAGTCAAGCCATGGGACGCATTTCCCTACCTCGAACAGGTTCAAATCACGGCAGGCTCGGAATCTCAACCACCTCCACCTACTCTGGCCCGGGCCGAATCATACCCCGTCACTGTCGCTCCGCTGCGTGATTGCATTGCAGTGCAATTTGACCGCGACGCTCAGGGTTGCCTTGAGACAAACTTACAACACAATCCCAACTGACTATGTGTGGCGCATGAAGAGAACAAATATACGCAGTGTGGAATCACGAAGAAGGGTGGGATGACGTACTATGGCAACATGCTGAAGGAAGAAAACACCGCTCCGCCTTTCGCGATCTTTTGAAACGGGGATGCCGTCCAGAAGCTTGCGGCAAGCTTGCCAGATGATCGGGCTCTCAGGGAGTTGGAACTACACACTCTCAATGATATGAGCTGGAATGTCAATCAACAATGCCCTATCAAATACTGGAGTCGAGACATCATCCAAAGCATGAGATGCTCGATGCGGCACCCAGCCTATGCCGAGCATCTCATTCATGCCCTTTGGTTTTGCTTCAACAGCGATACGCCACCGAAACTCCTCTATACCACAATGCTCACTGCAGACTGGCGGTGGCAGAAACGAGGAACTCCAGGATAATAACGTGCTAACCGTGGTTAGGTGAATGCTCAGAGTGGGCGATACACTGGTTGCCTTGATGTTCGTTTCTGATGTAACACATCTCTCGAATTTTGCTGGCCACAAGAAAGAGTGCCCTGAATGCATGAGAATTGTCAATCTGTCTTCGAAGATCCAGCAAATGCCCTCAATGAAGATCATCGTAATGGTTGCTCCCCTGCCAATAACATTCAAGCACCTTGATATTCCCCAGGAGAGGCCGGATGAGCAGCGGCAAACAATCAGAGAGGTGCTGAACAAAGTACCCCAGCGGGTACTCTAGCTGCACACGTTCAAACAAGATCCTAGCGCCGAGTGTGGGTATTAAAACGTTCTCTGCGTACATGGCAACTTCAGGTGTTGCTAACCAGTTTCAGCAGCGTGACTTGCAGTTCCCGGACGGAATCACGAGATACATCATGTCGAGCGGCAAGTCTGTTCCCGGTGCGGGTGTCCAACGTACAAAGTTGGAGATTATGTCCCTCCTGACAAGCTACACCCACTGGCGGGATCATGACCTATACATAATGCTCGGTGATGCCAACACCAATCCAGCTGATGCTGCAATCTCGATGTGCCATGTTCCCTGAGGATTCAACATCATACTGCAGATTTCCTGTATTGTGAGTGACCTTTTGAAGATCGACCTCCTCCATACAATGCAGATCCGCATGCTTGAGAACCTCCAGAAGTGGGTTTTCCAACTCATGAGAACGCACGCACGGCGCGACAAGTACAACGCTATCTGGTTATCCGTGCCTGCTTACCATGAATTCACACCAAAAAATGAGTCATATGAGGAAGTTTCACAATGAAATGGGAAGGAGATGAAGGGAATGAGCTGGGACCTGCACGGAATTGTAAGCCAGTCCATGCGAGGTGGAAGTGCCACTCAGAGTCCAATATTCAATCAAGGAATTGAGTTCACACGTGCAATGTCAGAATTTGATATGTATGCTCACTATAAATCTCCCGATGATGCAACATTGAGCTACATGGAGGAGGCCTTGCATAGTTTTCACACCTTCAAAGATGTTTTCTCACCCGGGCAAGCTGGCAAAAAGGTGAAGTCCAAAGCCAATGCCCTGAGGATGGAACTTGTGAGGATGCGGAAGGTAGACGAGGAAACCAATGCCAAAACTTGGATGCCGTCCAGCAAGAGGCGCGAAATGATCTCCTAGCGGGATAATATCCGCCACGAGATAGATGCTTCCAAGGAGCTGGATGCAGACTTCCACTTTCGGAATATCCACTTGATGTCTCATTGGGTCGATCAGATTCGTCGCTACAGAGCCATTCAACAGCTTTCTGCCAAGGGACATAAACACACACATAACACAAACTTTAAGGATGGTTGGAATGCCTCCAATCACAATCTCAACTACCCACCACAAGTAGTCACCTTTCTGCGTTGCAATCTCTGCTTCGAAATCAGATAGGTCAATCTGCAAGCCCTCGCCCAGTGTCAGGAGAACAGCGCTGCCGCCTGCAAACTCCTCCCTTCCGGTGCTGATCTGGCTGCTCCCCTGAGCTCCCAGTCATATGCGAAGCCCAAATTTATGTGACGCCAATGCTGCCATTATGGAAAGCATCCTAATCCTATGATCAAAGACAGAAGAGCGTTACTCGACAATACGCAAGACCCAACACACCGTGTCGCAATATACAGCTGCACGCAGGAGTTGATCAAGCATACGAGTTGTAACCTGACCTACGTATCGGATGAACCACTGCACTCAAAGGAGCTCCGTATTTGCCATGGCAGTATGGTTCATGTTGAAGGTTTAGAAGGTGAATGCATATCCATGAGCAAAACGGTATTCGGTCCGGAAGCTATACGCAAATTTCCCAGACACTCCGGTAGCCCTCGCCAGTGCTTCAAAGTACTTCCCGATACTCCGAGCCCCCCTTGGAGCTTTTCAAAGTGCTCTCAGACTCTTCAAGAGCATTCTCAGGTGCTCCTTAAAGCACCTGCAGTGATGGAGGTGCATTCAGGATGCTACAAAATTTGACTATTAGGATAGTCACATTTTGGAGATGCTGAGACCTCTGCGCAGGTCTGCAGGAGACTTCAAGGGCAGCTGAGACCTCTGCAAAAGCTCTGTGGGAGACTTGGTGCTGTATTCAAACACTAGTGGTTTTTACGGTTCCATAACCACAAAGCATTTCATCCATCATATTGGTCCATTACAGTCATAAGATTCGTTACATCATATTATCACATGTACTATCTCAGTCTCTCCATATATAGAGATATGGAGATACAGGGATAACGGAGATGGAGTCAGCGAAATGCAGTATATGTTAGGAACACCCCGGGGTAGATAGACATCATCTCAATATACAAAATACACACTCTATCTTTCCCAGCTCTTGGTCTCATGCATTCTTGCCGAGCTTTCATTGATCCATGCAATATGTGTGGATCCTCACGGACTCTTACCAAGCATTCATAGTTCCACGCAATATCTGTGCTTCATCATGGCCAGATATCCCTTCAAATCCTCTCACCCTCTACCTACACTCCTCGAGATAGATCTGCTATATCTGACGAATTCCTATCAGATACCATGCAAGGTGCGGCAGAGTGTTGATGTTGGGCTGTCGGCCGTCTAGCTTCACCATTTCACCACACTGTGACGGAGTGAACTTAAAGATGCGCTCCGAGGCCGTAATCGTGCTAGTTTGGAGATATCCTTGCAGGCAGTAATCGAGCCAGTTTGGAGATGCACCTGGAGGCCATGACCGTGTGAACTTTGAGGCCGTAATGGTGCCCGGTTGGGGATACATTTGAAGGCTATGAACGAGCGAGTTCGGAGATGCACTTGGAGGCCGTGATTGAGCGAGTTTGGAGATGCACTTTGAGGCCGTGCCAATTGTGTGAACTTGGAGGCTGCAATGGTGCCAGTTTAGAGATACACTTGGAGGCTGTGATCCAGCGAATATGGAGATGCACTTGCAGCCCATGATCGAGCGAGATTGGAGGAGTACTAAGAGGTGGTCAATCTGGAGGCGATAGTTCAGGAGGGAGGGAGGTGCAACGGGAGCTGAGACTGTATTCATTGGCTAACTTGTAATTGCGCAAATGTAGAGAATTGAGTACAACATCGTCAGCCGAGAGATGAGAGACTGGCAGGGAGCGGGAGACAGTCGATGTTGGGATGATGCAGTGCGCAGTGTATCTGGTACTCAGTGTATGCAGTACTCGGTGTTAACTCTTGATCATGGCATGGACAGATAGTGAGTGATGACTCAACGTTGTGTTCTTAGGTGATGGTAGAGTTGAGGACAAGAAAGAGAGAGATGAGAGGGTATGGGGGATAGTATCCTGAGATTCTGGGAGTTGAGAGATTTTCGTGTGCGTGTCAATTTACCATCGCTGATACGGCAGGTGCGAGTCCCGATCTGGCGTGTAAATACACCAATACAAGGTCTTCTAAACCCAATGAGGCATGTTGTACCCCTGATTTCTCGTATCCGCTGGTAATCCTCCACATTGTTCACACCTCCATCCTCCATCTGTCCCTTTCTCGGCCACAACTCTACCATCATCGCAGGACACAGAGTCAAGTCATTCATCTCTATCTTTCCATGTCATGATCATCAGTTGACACCGAGTACAACTTACACCAAGTATAGTATACACCCAAGATTGCTTGTCTTCCCTTCATTCTCATTATTACGAGTTGATCCCTGAATGTAGCTTCGGCTTCCGGCATGCCTCCCTTTACGATTGACCGCCATCAGCCAGCTCTCCATGAGAGCTGAATGGTAAAGTCACCTTGTCACATTCCCATGGTTGCGAGTTAACTAACTGATGAATAGAGTCTCAGGACCCGGTGCGCTGTCCATCGACTGCCTCCCAGTACTCGTCCAAACAAGCTCGATGACGGCCTCCAAGTTCATCTCCAAACTCGCACGATCACGGCCTCCAAGGGCATCTCAGCAGTCGCTCGATTACGCCCTCCAAATCCATCTACACACTCGCTCGATAAACGGCTCCAACCCAGCTCGACTACGACCTCCAAGTGGATCTCCGAACTCTCTCAATCATGGCCTCGAATTCTATCTCCAAACTCGTTTGATAATGGCCTCCAAGTGCAACTCCATCCTCGCTCGATTATGGTCTCCAAACTCGGTCGATCACGCCCTCGAAGTGTATCTCCACACTCGCTCGATTATGACCCCCAAGTGCATCTCCACACTCGCTCGATTACCGTCTCCAAACTCACTCGATCACGGCCTCCAAGTGTATCTCCAAACTCGCTCGATCACAGCCTCCAAATGCCTCTCCACACCCACTCAATCACGCTCCAGGAGTGCATCTCTAAGTTCACTTGATCACGGCCTCCAAGTGTATCTCCATGTACACTCCATTTCCGCCTCCATGTGCTTCTCCAAACTCGCTCGATCACTACCTCAGAGTGTGTTTTTGAGTTCCGTCGATCCTCATTTTCAGGTGCACCTCGAATTGCACTCAAGCACCGCCTGCAGCCAGTCCAGATATACCGTGTGTAGATCGGTAGCTATATAGATACATAGATATATAGATGAGAATACAAAACGAATCCCTGAGTTTTTAAAATGGTTGGACGATAAGTAGCTGCTATGATTTCCATGCTCACCAGCAGCGTTGCCAATGAAGATGTTGTTTTTCCCAGACTGCGCTACAGTAATTCGAGGTGCTCCCAGACTTGTCGCCGGTGCTCCCAGGTGCTCCCAGGCTTGTCGTTGGCGCTCCCAGTCACTCTGAAGGCCGGCAGGAATGCCCTCCGAGGGTCTGATACTCCCCTGATATTGACCCATCTAAGTTTACACTCCACATTCTCTCAGACACTCCTGGAGGCTTGCAGTGACTAAAATACATTTTGCTGATGTCTCAGATGTGTTGATGCACAGGCAGCAAGAGCTGGTGTGGAAGGGATTGACGGAACGACTGGGTGTGGGTAAAGCAACGCCTGGGGAGGTGTCATGGAGCACTGAATGGGTGTCTCCTGTGGCGACTGCAACGACTATTCACAATCAAGCTTCTAAACAAGGATGTAGCTTTCGTTGAGTACTGGTTAGCACTGGCACTCACCACAATTCCTGAATACTCGAGTTACTTGGATCCCATCTTCAAATTTGTAGAAGTGAGAAAAGCACAACCAGCCTTTGCTTTCAGCATGGGAAACATCGTCAGTTGCGCGCACGTAATTCCAGAAATAGCTACTAGTAGTTAGACAGGAAATCCACGGAATGAGCGATGGATTGTCAATCCCCCCATAGATCTGGCATCTTGGAGTGTTGTGTACAATTAGTAAAGAGAGAATTGCATTTTGTGCGCAGGTAGAAGGAACATGAGGAGCGATTTTGGCAGCATCACCCATCGCATTGCAATCCCAACGCCAGCGCGTACCAAATGAACCCATTCTGATGCGTGGTCACAGTTGCCCACAACGCCACACTGTTTGTTTACAATAGAAGATTGATGGTGTGGGATGAAACGGTCAAATTGCAACCGGAGGAAGATAACCAATATGACACGTGGTCTTCATGCCGGGCTTGGAGTGTTCTATCACAGGGGTGTCTCTGACGCCTCAGACGGAGCCATTCCGCCTGGACAAGATCTTTTTTTGCTGATGGTGTACGCAGACATCTCTAGCAACCTCAAAGATGTGCACCAGCGGAGGAATCCTGTCGCCACTTTTACACACAGATACACCTTTTGTGTCAAGCATACCTATGGAGGAGGATTAGTATACCGACAAGGCACTCTGACAGCCACCAATGCCTGCATGACCACAGCACACCTACACAGATGTGAGCACGCAATTGAAGCACAGTGATTATGAGAAGCTTGAGTCCCTCAATTGAAGCAAACCAATTGTGGCGATACATTGCCCAGTGTGCGGTGTAATCAAGGTCTAAGACCTAGGCAGTTCTGCGGAGTGACGAAAATGACTACAGGCACTATGAAATCACTGATGAAATCACTCAATTCTCAGAGCAAACTCACTATTGACAATTGAATTCTGCCTACTATATGACTGATTTTCCACTGCAATTATATCAACAGCAACTGAGGCTACACATGCCTATGTTTGCAAAATGACTGCCAACATTAGTCTTTCATATAACATGAACAGATGTCGGAGTGGCAACTGTAAGATTTGAGACTGCAATGTTCTGACACCCCGGTTTCAAGCCATGAACAAGGGGATCCCATCAATCAATGTGATATCAATACACAAGCTTTCACCAAAGCTGTGACCCATTTTGCAGCACTTAGTCAATCTATACAAGCAAAATCCGAAATTAAAATGACAAAGTGGCATACATTTCCAGTCCTTAAGGTGATATGGAGTGGACTCACAATCATGAATAGACCTACTAGATGTGCCCATGTCAATGTATATGTTACTAAGCAGCTGCAGTTTAGGCCCAAACCTGGCTATACTTGATCAGTCACAGTGTCAGTCGTACCATCAACTAACAATATGTGTCTCTCGCAGCCCCCAGTATGGTCTGCGCATGAGTCAGTTCATATGTGCGTGGTAGTGTGGAGCGGCAGCATGTCTGTAGCATGAGATATGCTACTGAGATAGTCGCAGTGAGGACAGTCCTTGTAACCAAGTATCAATTAAGTTTCTTGAACATCAAATGACATTCATCTTGGGGGGATATCCACTTTGGAACCGCATGATGACTGCTAGCTAGTAGGCAGTTATAATGACATTTGCCCAAGGGTCTGGGGTATAGACTGGCTGGCCGGGAGCTATGGTATAGGGACCAATGTGTATGTCATCAGGAACCTGAAGAGGTAGTGACCTGAGCAGGTTGGATCGAGTAGAGATAAGAAGCAGCAGTAGTTGTGGCGAATGTGGGCCCACATAAGAATCTTAAATGACTGGTACTACCTTACCGAGGTGCAGAGAAAGTGACTGGAAAGTGAGGCTTGTCTACTGTGTGGGCGAACTATTTGTGACAAGACCTCCTGGATTTTCTCTAGATTCATTGGACTAGCACACATGGAGCAGATTCAGTGCAGTACAAATCTGTGTGAGTCAGCAGTCTGTAGATTATCCACACAAACAAATATCAATTCACAGCAGCTAACCTCACCTGGAAGGGCTGAATACATATAAAGTAGAATTGGATTCCCAGAAACGGGATAGTGTCCCAGATACGAGCGACTATGGTTCTGCTGAGGGCTACATATTCAGGAACAGAGCAATGGTTGATGCTATGTGAATTTACCTTACATGTGCTGATATGCCCATTCTGCTGACAATTACAGATATATGCCAAATACTCAAGGACTATGGTAACATACACAAAGTGATGAAAAGGTCTACCCTATCTAATATACTTCATTTCGAAAATGATATCCAAGGCTAGCAATTCAATCCTGAGAGAAAGATATACTTCCTGGCTGCCATGCTTTACAAAGAACTATCCTGACTGCCATTTAAGAAACCGAATTGTGTGCCATATTGCAGACATCAAAACGTCAAATTTGATGCCAGATTTGATGCCAAATGCAATGCCATGTACAATGCCAAATACAATACCTAATACAATACCAATGACAAGACCCAATACAATACAGAATCAGTTACGATATTTGTTACTGAGTATGTAGTTGTTAATGAGATTCTACCTCAGACTGCCTGATCCCAGCCTACACTACTAGAATTGTGATTGACAACTACAAATTGCCTTCCGAATTATCCCCAATTCCGGCCCTTGCAACCAATAATCCATATGAAGCCCTAGGTGATCGGATGTTGTTAGAGCTACAACTTGCAAACAGAGCAGGATGACAGCACTAGGTTCTCAAACAACCCCTACAACTAACAATCACCATATGGGAAGTGCAGACACAATGCACCATGAGATACATTCACCAATTGAGAAGGCTAGTAGTGGCAAGTGCACCTGGTGATAAAACAAATAGTGGACTCAGTGAACCACATTGAGTGCAACATGTCAACCAACGGCAAGCACACCTACAGATGAATTAACACCTACACCTGGAGAGTATGCAAGCATACCTCTCAATCTAAGAAGATAAGTGCACCACGCATACAATCGATATTGAGCATACCTGCTCATGTTGCAGGGAGAGTTGGTAGGTCTCACAATCATCAACCATGCAGCAGCAGAACACATACAGATACCGAAACTGTTCTGAATGAGATCTCAAATAACTGCCCGATGACTGCAATTTTGAGACTCTCTACAGACTTGTTGTAACCACCGAGCACACTGAATAGTCTATCTAATGGCACCATGATAGTGTAAATCACTACACAGATAGAATTACTGAGATCTCACAGCGATGGAAGTGGCTGCTGAAGAGCTTTACTTAGAGATCCAATGACAGGATTACTGGAAGCTACAGTAAAAACCCACCGACCTAGCAGCTTACCACCTGGCATACTGAATGATCAAACCACTATCACACACAGGTATTTCAAATGCAATGCTGAACCACTTTACAAGAGACCTATCAGATGACCGCCAACAGCACAACAGATAATCTATTCACGACACTGACTAAGAAGGTCACAGAGACATCAACAAATAATGTACCGATGTTATCATCCAAATCACTTTCACTTAGACATTGTGCACACCGACCCTACCGAATGCCTAATCAAGAGATTTGGATGTATGCCGAAGTACTGAACAAAGCAGGATCGCGGGAGCAGCAGAGTACTCGTGTCAGAGTGAATATGACCCGCTACTGTGATGTGTACATGTCAGATATTTATCAATGATTCACTGCCCCCTATGTCATTGGTATCCATTCTACCACCCTCAAATGGTGACCAGCAAGTCACATATGGGAACTAATGGCTGTGACAATGCCAGAAGCAGAATCTCAGATCAATGTCCAATCTCAGGACTATACGCACTGGATAATCAACTATTTCAGTGGCATTACTGTGACCAGTTCAAATAATGGACTCTACCAAGAGTCAACTGTTCTACAGATGACACAAATGCCAAACTGAATTTTATTTCATATCAGAGAAGTTAATATAACAGTATTGATACAGCATTACACTACTAAGCCACAATTGCAATTAACAATGAATGGAATGCAGATTTCACAATGGAACAATGAATTATCAATAAGGGGGAGATTGCAGTATCTGCTTACTAAGCTCTACTGACAAGTTGATGCCCACTGAAAGGCAGTGTACCAAGACTTGCAGTGAAATGTTGACAGAGAAATCTACCAATTCAGTTAAGATTCTACTAAAGTGGTCTGTCAAGAGTGAAGGTGTAAGGTTAACTGGATAGTTGCTGAAGTGGACTATTGACAACAATTACTAATTCAAGCAGGGTCTATGAAATAATGCCATTTACCCACGACTACTGACTGGATGATATTCTACAGACCACTGTGTGCAGGCACTGGAGAGTCATCAGCAAAAACTACATATCCTTCATTAAATATAGTTAGTTTATTGTACCCACAAACTCAAAGAAATGAAATCGAGGTTTCCCTATAATATGGCATTGGTTTAACGCTCAAGAGTGTTCTTTGAGTTGTTGCAATAATGAATTCAAGAGTCACGGCCAGTGTACCCACTTTGGTGAATGTGACAATGAGCACTTGACGAACGTTGCACACATCCTTGAGAAATATCACACTTCGTCGCTCGGAATACTTCTACGTCTGCCAATTCAATTTGTCCTCGCGATGATGATGGTCCTCGCTCCCTACGTGTAATGAAGCGTGTAGTTCTTCATTTTCAAGACCCACATGGCATAATTTGAACAACGATAGTTACCATGCAGATGTGGTTCATGTTATTTGATTTGTTGATACAAGATTGTTCAGTACATTGCAGTTGTTCAACCGTCCTGGGAGGGTTATGGATTATTGCGATTATCATTTCACACGTTTCTGATCAGACATCAGTAACCCATCAGGTCTATTACATGTACTACTATTCTGATATAACAACCAAACCTAGAATGAAATAGCACACAAAGGAAATCCTAAATCCGATCACAGACACCATTCCTGACCTCCAAATGACATGGCACTCTGTGGAATCTTACTTCCATTGACAAATCCCGTATTCTGAATGATGGTGATGTTGGTGATGTCGTTGCTGTTGCTGTTGCTGTTGCTGCAGGAGACGGGCTGGCTGCTGCTGGCGAAGCCAGACCCTCATATAGGCAGAACAGCGGCAATTCGCATGCTAGCTTTAGTAGCAGCGACAACGCTGCAAAGATGAATAGAAGAGATGTCGGGCTTCTCTAACAGCATTTTTGGGACGTGAACAGGGAAGTCCTCATCAAAGCCACACTGATCGTTGGGAGATAGCGCAATTGCTGGTTCTGTACCAGGTGCGTGGATCCTTCGGCGAGCCATGCTCTGGATATTGCCTATCATGTGTATTGAACCTTGTGCGAGGAAGAACAAAAATCCATGTCGAGACGACAAATTACAACTGTGTGTGCGTTATCAACTGGATGATTAATTTTTGTTGTATCACACCTATGTTGTGCTCCACCTCCTGGACCAAACTCTGGCAGGACCCGAGAATCGCCTATTTTCCAGGGCAACAGACCATGCTCGATGGTAGTCAGTGTCAGGGCAATGAATGTTGGGTTGACTTTATCAATCAATGATCGATCTTGCATGCCCATTTGTCGCATGCCATAGAGGTATTTCCGGTGAATATGATCCACATTTTCAGTTGCTGCAAAATGAACATTACACTCCAAAATTGATCATCAAGACAACGATTAAACAATAAGGGAACTTTGAACATATCTCACAAATGGTTGTGGGGCATGTGAGCATGGCTTTGGCATATAGCCATGCTACCAGTTTCCGGATCGCTGGAGGCGACTTTGTTCATAATCCGTAGATAGAGTCGATTGAGGTCTTCAAGTAGTATACCATCACTGCACGGGCGCAAGTAATGTGTCTGAGCTCCTGATCCACAAAGCCAGTGATGATAACAATCATTCAGATGATTAATTTACCACTGAAATATAGGCATGTGGAGGGACTGAGTTTCTCTGGGCTCGATCGATCCGAGTGATTTCTCCCATCACAAACCATGGATTTGGGCAGCTTTCAATGCATGCATCGCAAGGGGATTCACAATCATCGCATGATCCACAGCTATAGGCATCACATGTTCTATGATTATCGCCAGAATGCCTGAACAAGTTGTCTGGGCATTGTATTCTGCGCTGATGATTAGGCCTGTCACGTCGTCTACATAGCGCTCATATCGCGACTGAGTTCCAGCATGCAATGCAACCAATTGCTCACTCGCTTCGTATGAATCCTTCCTCTGGTTCATATATACATTGGTGGGTGAATTCAACCATTCAAATTCTTAATCAAATACCATCCTCGATGCCAGCGGCACAGGCTCGCAATCTTGCTCCATCTATGCGACATTATACACATCGCAAAGCTTGGGATGTAGGGGTTGCGTAGATGTAGGAGTCAATTCAGTTGCCACGTCTTGTTTCGCGAATGTTGACATGGACGAATCTGTTGATGGCCGCTTGCCCATTGCTTTCCTGAATGACCACCAAGGAGCCTCATCATCGGGATGAGAATAATCATCTTGATGATCAATGGAATTGTATGGTATCGTGCCGAGATCGTCATCCTGATCCTCATCGTGGATAGAACGTCAGGTACTCCTGGTGGAAGGAGGAAGAAGAGGAGAAGGAGATGTGCGGCTCCTTGGTGTCATGATTTGAAAAGGCGGCCAGTAATTAGTATGAACGAATCCCAGGAGTGACTAAAGGAAATGTGAATGAATGTATCCTAAATGAATGGAAGCGTTGTGTGAAGGAAAGAAAGAGTTGATATGATTAAACGCTTTGTCGTGATGGGTCTTTGTATCCGGTCAATGATTTTAGGATCTTGGAAATTTATGCTACTCACACTGCCAACTTCTTGGATGGAAGGGAACTTCGAACTGAGAATGGCAGGTGACAACCATGCCTCAGGGCCGCTGTTCGGCTTCCATTGACCACAATCAATCATTATTGCAATGAACTAAAACAATTTCGAGTTTCACTAACCGTTTGGGTCGACTGCTTCTGGGAAAATATACCGAACCACCAATTACATGATAGCCATACATGGAGTCATTCCACTGCCACTATGCCTTGCCCAAAAACACCCTTCTGAATGATCAATCCCAACATCATGAACTCTCGACACAGCCCTTCATGCATGAATATGACCAATGTAATAATAAAATAAACAAAACACCAAAAAGATACCCAAAATCTCTCAAAACACTCCAAATTATCACCCATCCGTCCACCCTCTAAAGTGCAAGAAAAATACCCACCCACTCTACAAATTCTTGATCAGCCGTCCAGCTGGTGCATTCCATCCAAACAATGACTAATTTGCAGCTGGGCAGCTGCTTGTACACTTTCAATTTGCCAACGAGCCTGGAGCAGGAGGATTCACACTGTGATCGTGCTCGGTCAGCCAAGCGACATCCTCATCAGTAACAACGCTTTGCTCATAATAGGCAAAGAGGCCAAGGGCATGGTTTAGGATGACATCAAGGTTTCGGTGCTGTCTGAGAATCGTGTTTTAGAACCGCCTTCCAAACATTTGGAAGCGTGTTTTCGTCGTCAGGGAGCTGCTTGGATTTTGGAGCTCCGTCTCACCATTATCATCCGATTCCTCCCCGATATCGTCAGTTATAACCTTGTCTGGAAGTGGGAGCATGTCATCCAGAGGCAGGTTGCAGCGGCCACTATGCATGGGTGTCTGGGCACCAGACCGTCGGCTTGTTGGACACAATACATGACAACTGAAGGCTTGGGTTGTTTAATGTCATCGCTGCCTTTGCCCATCTGGCGGTGGTATTAGAATCGAAGATTGAGGAACAATTCCGGGAGTGCGGACCACCATCTCCATCAGACTCCTCCTGGTAGCCCCAAAGTCCTCGGATTTTCCGGCCGCGCTCTGTCAGATTGGCAATTGCAGCATTCACATCAGCCCAAATGGGTGTATCAATGATTGATGGAAATACCAGAAATATCGATTCATCATGGCCAGGCCGGTGCGATGAGAATGTCTGAGTGTTTTCTTGACCCACTCTCTTCGCGTCAATGTCGTGATTGACATAGGTGCTGGTCAAGCTAAATTGCTCGACAAGATGATCGGTCAAGTTGTCACAATGCACCGTTTTTGGTGATGGCAGGTCACCCGATGTATTTCCCTCGTCATATTCTTTATCCACACTTCCTCAGCAGGAGCAACAGAAGGATCTGGGAGATGAAATACATACCAACGTGCACAAAGTTTCTCTTCTCAGTGGGGGTTTCATCGATCCTGTTCTTACTGTGACAAAGGTTAATCTCATCAAACTCATCCAGTGCTGGCTTCGATTTCTGACCATCGAGGATAGTCTTGTCTACCATGTACTGTTCCCAAAGCGGCCTTTGAGACGCCAGATCAGTGATTCAAGTAACACAATAATCAATTAGGAGATCCCATTGCATGGGGCCGGCGCCTTGCTTGTTGCTGCTGCTCATGGACTGAGCAATCTCCCACACATGCTCCCTAACTTTAATTTGTTTGCACTGGGTTGTCATGCAACTCATCAGCTGCCAAATTCCCATGGATTCTGTTGCCCATTGCCAGATTCAAACACTGGCATTCTCGGCCCAGACTTGAACTTCTACAGTCGGCGTCTGCAATATATTAGCATCCGTGACTACCGATTTCAGCAACCAAAAGGCATCACATTACATTTTAGGTTCTCAACGGTGGTCAATGATTGAGTGGTTGAGATCTAATGAGTGTCACTCTGAACAAGCGTCGGGAGTGCGGAATATATTGTCAAGGGTGATGAGATGCGGCAACAGAGGTCAGGAGGGTGTGTCGAAGGGTTTGGAGATTGGCAGTAAAGTGGACAGGCAAGGTGTATATATATATGCGCTTGGAGGGGTTGTCATAATCCGATGACATCATCTTGACTGCTATTCGGCTAGGAAACCATTTGCTTAGCATCACCTAAGCACTCTGATTCCTTGACCGAATGCTTAAGTTCATCACAATGACAACTAATGCCTGCTCTGCAATGAGATGTCACTCATTCGTCCATGATCTAGTTCTTGTACCCTGTGATGACAACGCTGGGGCGGTATCTATGGAGAATGCATCGTTCATGTAAGGTACGAACAGGACAAAAAGTGACAACCAGTGATCAGGCAATCGGCCTAGGGGAGTCTTGTGAGAATCCAAAGCAATCACCGTGACAAGCTGAATGCAGAAGCGGTATGCTCTCTGTGATCCAAGGGATGTTGAAAATGTGAGAGCAATTAAACACTTTGGAAACGTGTGAAGGAGGATGAGAGAGATCCTGTGAGAGTGGTAGGATACCTGTTTGCAAACAGTGAATCGAGCTGTGGCTTTTTCCAGGCACCAGCCAACTTGCTATTGTATGAGTAGCTAAAGAACCATCGAGATGCTTCTTGATGTTGTTGCAACTTGTCATTTTGCTAATGTAACATGGAGATTTGTCAACAGTATCTTTACTACTGGAAGATGTACTTGTACATTGGCCCTGACATGACTCACCTCCGTCACGACACCAAAGACAGGATAGTATAGATATCAGCCGAACAACTGCTGGATGATGGTTGCGCCATCGAGACCATTAGTGTCCTACTTACATTCGTACATGAACCACGTCGTGACTATTTTCTTCATCCTTCCCATGATGATTCCACAGATACAGAAGAAGACCACATAATGGCGTATAGTGATCCAGCGCCACCTCCAGGTCAGACATGTATTTATCGTACTTCACACGTGGAGAAGTGTGTAGCCGCCAAGCCTGTCAGTAATCAGTATTGCGATATCTTCGACGATGAAATGAATCTATGGTCAACGTTCCCTTGGGAGGAGCGGTATCCATTATTGCACTGGTGCATCAAGCATAACTTGAGCAGAGCAGCAATCAACGAGCTGTTCAGGTATCGTACTTGCAACCGTCAGCAACTTCACTTCATCCCAAACATTATTCAAAAGGTTGAACGAAATGTCCAACTTGATAGGCATCGACTGATGGACCTCGGGCAAAGTGTGTTAAAATCGTTTGGCCAATCGAAACGACTTTCACAATGATGATTCTACTTGTTTCTTCTACCGCAATCCTGTTGAATGCATTGAGTTCGTCGTGCAACAGCCTGCGTGCAGGGAACATATGTAGAATGCTGCAGCAAAGCAATTCAATGATGCAGAGAAACGTATCTACTCAGAGGTCAAAGGAAGCGACTAGAGGTAGAATGAACAGGTACGTTAGTTGAATTTCATCATACCTATGATGATTTTGACCGCTTCCATAGCTATTGCAGTTGCTTGGAGCCACGATTGTCCCTTTATTAGGTAGTAAAGACCAGACACATTTTACAAACAATCCAGGGGACAAGAAGGAATGGCCAGTATATTTGAGTCTTGGAAACATCGACTCCAGGATTAGATCAAAGCCTTCAAATCTTGCAAGCATTGTTGTTGCCCTTATTCCTATTCCTCAGAAATATCACTTTAAACCACCTGGAATAACAACTGCTGTGAAGGGACCACAAATCCACCATCGAGAGATTCTAAGGGCGTCCTTCCAGTGTATTTTTCGCCATCCTGACGCCCTTTGCAACAATCGAAAGCATACGCTTTCTGTGGACTGTCAGATGGGGCAATGTTAATCTGTCATCTGTGCATAGACCGCTGACTACTTTAAAAACATTCACTTGCACTCTATCAAGCAGCCCCATTGCCCTTTGTGCAAAGCACCACAATTGTCATTTGGACAAGGGAATTCATCATTGTGGCAATTGAGAGTCTATTGGCTATACTTCCAGAAGATGCTACTTGCAATGCAGGGAGAGGAGATTGAGAGATGGGAAGCAAGACTATATCTGGAATATCGAATGGTTCGAACCTCAGGCAGTGTGTTGTGGAATGTGAAGTAAATCTCCCCAACGAATAGTATCGTACCTGATATTCTTCATACCATCTATCTCAGTATGCTGAAGCATTTGTTGTACTGGGTAATGACCTTCCTCGAACAACATTCCAGGATTGAAAAATTGAACCAGCTCTGGGCTATAATGCCGCAATATCCTGGCTTTGCTTGACTCAACAAGCCATATGGCCAGGTTATACAATAGAGTGGTAAGGAGATGAAAGCACTCAGGCATGTGATTGTTCCAGTTTTTGCAGTGACTGTTTTAAACCATTCAGTGAGCCAAAGGATTCCATTCACCAAAGCCCTGTAGTCCATCAAGAACTTGCTGTATTTTCCCTTTATGGCACAGTACTAATACCATACTGAAGCCACAATCGAGTGCATGGAACAGTTGTTGGAGGAGTTTCATTGTCACAAGGATGTTTGCACTCGGTTTGGCACCACTAAGTCTACAAAGAAGGTCTCTGAAGTCTGGACAACGCAGCTTACTTTGGACAAACAGAAGGAATGGGACAACAACCCCGCTTCGAACAATGTTCCTGTGGTAGCAAAGCATCATTGTTTTAATGAAGATGAAGCGCAGATTGAGTCATATATTGCACAACATCATGTTGACCAATCAGTTTTCAACTTTGTGAAGATGCATCCCCTCAACCACTTCTCTGACCATATCCTCCAGCTTTGCAACCTCTTGAATGCAAGCTCTGAATGCACAGAGAGAGCCATGATGAAACCAAAACAAGCATACCGACAATCGAATCTTCATGTGGCCGCCCGCCTGATGTTGTGAACGACAGTCCAAAAGTTGGTGTTTCAATATTGTGAAATGAATGCAAATGTTGCAAATCTCCATTGCGATAATGAGATGCCTCAAACGAAAGCGCCACCCAGTGATGGAAACCGCTCCGGACAGTCGCTTTGGGTCCCGGTCCGGATCGGAAAAGATGTGATTCCCAATTGGCAGTCCGAGATATTAATACACCCGAACCGGCATTTCGGGTACAGTAGGAGGAAATTGTCCCAACCCATTTGAATTGGGTGGGTTGTCGGCAGGTTGCCCAGTGGGTCCATCTGTAGTTTCATATAATGCTTTTGTTTTTGCTGTTTGACAATTGTATCTTACCAAAATCACATATTCAACATCCAGTACTCACTTTTTGCATGTTGTGCAGTTTGCGACATTGATTATTTTGGAATCTGTCTTTCTCCTTTTATATTGGGAATTTTTGCCTATAAAGGTGGTGAACAGTTCCGTTATGAGCTCAAATATCGGCATGATGCCTTGATTACCTAATATGCAAGAAGAACAATTCTTGACTGTCAGTTGGGGCTCACTTCATTAGCACAATGTAAAATGGTTTGGAAGTCACAACTGAACAACTCAGCAACTCTGAACAGCCACACTGATCATTCTAGATGCTCCCAGATGTACCCAGATAGGCTGAGTGCAAAGTGATGAGCTCCCAGGTGATTCGAGACTGCTTCACTGGTGCTCCTCATTGTTTCGGAAGTTGTCGAACAGAATACAAGAATATCCTGATGAATCAATTGTTGTCTTCGAAAAACTACAAAATTGAATATTTAGAATTTGCAAATTCCGGAGGTATCGGGACTATTGGCCAGAACTCCAAGACTATTCCGGTGCATCTCGAACTTGGAGCGGTACTCTTGGGAGTGATTATTATACTATTTATCGCAAATTATACAATTCAATTAACTATCTTCCTCCTGCACACCATGATTCAGGCAGTGTGACTTAATATACAGTCCAGTAGGTATTTAAATCCACATGATAATTTACAAGCTATATGCATTCAATCGTATCTGATGCAGCATTCTCTCACACCAAATGTGCTGGTCTATCGATTCCTCCAACAGGTACAATATGCAGCAGATCAGTCTTTTTGAAAACCCTGATGAACCCGTCAATACAAACAGCGGAACGATACCGATCCTTGTACTGTGTTGGAATCACCATTCCATACTCTTGAACTTCAGGACGTAATAACCATTGTTGAATCTTCTTGCACCTGTTGGAAATGGTCAATATTGTTTTTCTGGGGGGCAGGCGCTCCTGAAATAGGATGATCCGATTCAGTGGAGTCCAGCTCATGTATAACACAGCAAAAGCAGGAACTCAGCCTTGGAAGGTGTTATCAAGGTCACTTTCCTTCTATTGGACCCAGATTTTAGGACACTCAGGTATGATCCCTTGGTTGGCATCGGTATAGTCTACCTTGCAATCAAGTGCCAGATGCTCAGCAGATGTAAGGCAGTGAAATGGTTGACGGTAGTATGACAGCCCATTCTGTAGTTTAATCAATGTACTGTCAAGAAGTACATTCTGATCATATCCGAGCACCAGTCCACTAACTTGTTTTCCCCAGCCCTCTTCAATTTGTGCATGGAATTGCTGTCCAAAGTTGGGAATTCCGAAATCATCTGATGCATCTCTGAGTGAGGTCAATTTGATACTTCTGCACACTCCGCGGACATGACTTTCTCTCAAATGATGTACCTGTGGTCACACAGGGAGGAAAATAGCTTGTCCTGGGAATGCTGGAGGTGTAAAAGATGGGCTCAGCAATTATTTCGCTGTTTTTAGGCAGCGAATATTGGTTGAAATCTTTTGCACAGTCAATATCATAGTAACCTTGCAGGGCAAGATATGACAGTGACTCTTCCATATAGTCGAGACCGGTAGACCGGTCATTGGGCTTCAGCATCTGTTCAATGTAATTGACTTTGTTGGTATCTCGAGATATCTTTTTCACATTGCCAATATGGAGCCGTTCGGACATATGGGTAGTGAAATTGTCGCCAGAACCCAATCGCCAAATTGTCTGTAATCTATGGCCCCTCAGATTAATCTCTGGATATCTGAAATAGATTACACGGTGTTCGATGATTTTACAGAGCTCCTGAACGCCGATTGCTTGACACCAAGCTTCAAAATCGATCAAGCAGATGGACAATTCCTTGTTGAACCTCATCTGCTCATTCGATGTGATACCATGAATCTCTCAGTCCAGCTGACTCACAATGCGGTCCGTATCAGTGATACTCCAAGTGGTGGCTTCAGTCTCATCACCAGATAGACAGACCTGATATTCCACACACTGGTTGGTGGTTATGATTACTGCCCCAGAAACGTCTTCGTCAGCAGCAGTCGGCATTTGACCCAGATTTTTGGCGAATGCGAATCTGGGACCGGTTGCTTTGGTACCGAGTTCTTGTAATAGCTGTTGCACATGATGCTGGAATAATTTATTGAAAATCTCGCCTTTGACAGGTGTCATCTGGGGAATTTCGCGCTCCAATCACTTGATTGCGGTCTCCCGATCAGCCTCTGACCATGTGGTTGCTGCTTGTTGGGCTCGATCCAGGCGCACCAGAAATTGACCTCATTTTGATTTAGTAACGTTTTCAGCCCCGTACACCAGAACTTCCATTGCGGCACGGATTGTATGAATCTTCTACTCTCGTAACTGATGGGATTTTCTCAGCGATTGTTCATTCAGTTTGGCCTTTGCAGACTTCATCATTTGCTGATCTCGAAAGGCACCCTTCTTCTTGTACAATTGCTCCACTGCATTGTGCAGTGCTGTGAGGAATAGATCAGAGTGATTTTGTTGGCTGACAAGTAGAAAGAATTCACATAATGCCTGTACTGCTCCCATTATCATTTGAACAGATTCTGTTTCCGCCAGAGTTCTCCCGTCAACCTTTGAGCTGTCAAGAATTGGAGCACAATTCTCTTCCACAGTTCAGATCATGCACTGCATCTCTTTGCCCAGCCAGGAGCTGCTTTTCATCGAATCGATTGGATTAGAGAAGTGCTGGAGGCCTGGATATTGTGGTACTGCTGTGAATCAATTGTCAAATTGATCGTTGAGATTTCCAGCTATCAGGTATTTGAGCAGCCGGTGCAATCAGTCTTTAACTCAACCCAAGAGCAACTGATGCAATTCATCAGGCTGCCAAAGTTGATAAACATTGCACAGAGGGAATTACCAGAACTGGTTGCGGATTGGATGAACTCGAAGAGTGTGCAGAACGTCAATATTTGTTCGGTCCAGAAGGTCTGAGTAAATATGCTGATCCCATGAGGTATAGAGTGCTCAACAAGTTGAATGCCCAATCAGCGCGTCTTTAGGAATTTCACACGTCGGGCATGAGCCCTATGAGACTTGAGCAATCCCAATGTGTTCTGCATAATCCCCGACCCAAGCATCCAAACGAAGATAACATTGTCGCTGGATGCCCTCATCCCAATTTCATTTCAAGGTGGTACAAAATATGTCAAGATTCCGGAGTAGGGACAGCACCATTCCAACAGCGGAATCACATGCCATGTCCATATTGTTGACCCCTTTCAGGGAACATGAAATCATCCCAATGATAATCCAGTTGTGTTGTTTTGTTGTACAGTGGATATCTTTTCGAATATTACCAATCGTGAGATACAGTGGCCAGGCCAGCTGATCACCTGAAAAATTGGTCATGTGAGTCTTGTTCGATGCACAAATGACTGGCACAATCGTCGCTCTGGCAGGAAGCCGATTGTGCGTATCCCACCACCAGTACCCTGTGTATCTCCCACTGTATATTGGGCAACATTCAGAGTCTGCAAGGCGCACCAGTTCAAAATCGAGGTGCTGCTGAAATGGGAAATGAGCCATCAGCAACTGAATACATTTGAAAATATCCCTATCGTGTAATGTTCCAAAGATATGTGAATGATCTTCAATCCAGCTATCACCGCCGAGCCCGAAATTGTTTCCAGAGAGTGGGGTTCGCAGAGCCTCTGTAGATTGAAATGATTCGATTTCGAAGTTGTCCAGTCCACGCCACTCATGCTGATCGATCCATGTTACCGTTTGCTGGCTAAATGATTGGTCCTGTTGAAAGTCTTTTGCTTACTGAAATCGATGCCATGGATTCCATTGTTCTGAGTACTTGTGATGCTTGTTGTACAATCTAGTTGCTTTGCCATATGCTGTCCCCCCTGCATTTTCCACTCCTACCACCTGCCTATGAGCCCTTGTCTGTGTTGGAACAGGGGTACATGTCAGATCAGGAATCTGGGGGCGTATTGTTTCTTCATCAGGAGTACCTTCAGGTGGTGGCGCACCGGGTACATTGCCAATAGGTAGAGTGTTGGTGACCAAGTCATCGATGGCCATTCAGGTGCACCGATTGAAGTCGAACCATGATGGCTCGGGTCGATCCCATCCTGCCCGTGGTAAAGTCCAATCATGTAATAGCCCTGCATTCATCAATATTGGGTGATATTGTTGATAGCGAGCCTCGAGGCAGTATTTGTCGAATTATTTGTTTTGCAGATAAAGCATTTACCATGTTACTGGCAAGTGTTGACCATATTCCAGAAATGCTCAGTGAACACATACTCGGATGCATCTCAATGATGCTTCAGCGGGTAACTTATAGCCTGAGGGATATCGGGTTGGTGTATGACATTCACAGCCCCATTGCACGCCACCAAATGCGGGGGAGGGGTAAAATATAATCACCTTACCATCGGTTTTCTTCATCAACCAGGATATATGTCATATCTGGCACAATCTGGTGCACATCATCTGCTGAACATCATTGGCAGAGAGGAGATGGTTCCTTTTGTCATCGCTGCATTCACCACCTTGGGCCTTATACTATGTCATCGCGGCATTGTGAGTTATACCTGCACTCGCGCCTCCAAGCAGCTGTTAAAGAAGCTTGATCATCTTAGTACAATGAACAGGTGAGTTCCCTAGCTAGCTGTATGCCCACGCAATGATCATCAAGAACTGATATGCTGGTAGAATGGTTGCTTCGGTAACAATCCTTGACCACAGCGTTGATCATGAGGAGAACAATCTGTTTAGAAAAGGAGCTCAATAGGAGGCATCACTGTTGCTGCTGGACTCACAGGCCTCCTATTGAATGAGGTTGCAAGGCCATACAAGCACAACTTTTGTGTAATTTCCCCAGTCATACTAACCTTCATACTAGATATATTCCTGTTGGGTTCTGGAGATATCATATCTTATCCCTTCTATGACCTTTAAAGTCATGGAAGCGTATGAAGGTGAGGATCTATCCAATATTCAAGTATATGATTTTGAGCACATAACAATGAACTGCAAGATGTGTGTGATTAAGGTTTCTATTTCACAAGCCTGGGTTGGTTTCATGAATCCAAGGTGTAGTGAAACACCACAGATCGTGACAACAGAATGGGATATAAGAAGCCCTTTATTCCACCGAAGGTCACTGCGACCTGTAACATGCTCAACCATACTCCGATTTATTCAACATCACATCTTGCACTTTAGTAGTTTACCACCACCTTCATTAACAGATGATGTCAACGAAGGGATCTCCACTGAAGACAGTTAATATGGCTCCACTGGGTGACCTGTTTAGTTTGGAACAGCGCTGTGACAACAATTCAGGATTCTCGGATAATGATTCACGAAATGCCACTGGGAAAGACAGTCAATTGGTGAAACACACCAACCAATATCATCCGCCACATGGGTATGGTTACCCTCTTTCACAGCAGCTATTTCCAAGTGCTCCGCCGTTGTATCAGCATTCTCCATTCAACGTAACCCACAGTAGTTTGCAACCAACTACAAGCATAAGCCAACGATTTCCAAGTTATGGGCCACTGTGGGAAGGATATCACCTCCACCATGGTAGTTATGGCGAGTCTCAGATGTTTTCCCAGCAGCTATTCCCAGGAGAAGGGCCATCATCTCCAGGTGCACTGAGAGTGCCTCCAGGACCGCCATGAAACAATACAGTCAATCGGCCAACATTTCCAGCTCTACTGCTCCTCCTGGACCTCCTTCCGGCGCACCTGGGAGAACTCCCAATAGCCTCCAGATGAAATGATTCCTGCGGCCTGCGCTACCATGGAAAACAGATATCGTACAAATCGCAGACTCGCCCCCATTGCCGGAGAGTCCGTATGAGGATTATGATCCAGATGGTTACACGCACAATTTCTCAGACTTGGGCGGTGGAGAACGTTAACCCCCAGTCAGCTTGAAGCAAACAGAATTATCCTTGATGCAATTTGCCAAAAGAATGGGGCATGCCAACTATAGTGCATTCAACAAGTGGGAGAAAGTATGGGTGGCTGGGTTTCTCCAGAAACAGCATCGGTCCATTATCCAGGTGCAGACCAGTTTAAAACAGCTCAGAGATGGACCCCTCCACTGAGAGACTTCGGTTGAAAATTAAGTGGAGACATTTGAGAGCTGGCTGCCATTGGCCAATTTCGATAGTGCCAAATAGAATTGTTGGCAGTGGGTGGAGATGTTTTTGACGACCTGTGAAAGCGAAATTTGGGAGGCAGGGAACAAGGGAAGGCGAGACAACATGTAACTGGTGACGGATTTGGGAGAGCGCACGGGCAACAAGAGGAGACGTAAGCTCCCAGAGTTGTCAAATACACCATTCGTGGATATGATTTGCTGGGTGTCGAATGGCAACTATATCCATCTATCCCTAAACCAACTCCAAGCCTCGTATTCCAATGTGAGGCTCTGGGAGGATCTGATTGATTTCATCGACAAGAATGGAGGCCCAAAAGAGCCATTCTTTCTAGCATCGATGTTTAATTGCACCTTGGAGCAGGATTAATTGGACGAAGGGTATATGGGATCATATACAAATCGGCAAATGGTAAGGGACCCTATATATCGCCAGATTTCGTACAATTGTTGCCTTTCAAATGGTTTCAAGTTGAAACTTGGACACGATCCAGCAATATTTTTGGTCAAATTGATGCGAGCTACAGGGAAGAAGATTGCCGAGCACATAATTTGATCAGTGAATGTCATCCCCACTAGCCGTGTTATGGCTAGTTGTTCAGAACTGCTTGTCAGTTTACATAGACTTTAGAAGGTTCTGGAGAAGGTGGTGGAAGAGAGGAGGGAGCGGAGGATAGTTCGCTAGAGAATGATACATGTATTGATGTAAGTTCTGATTGAAAGGATAGAATTAGTTATATTGCATCCATATATATTCATTCCAACGGTTCCATGTCCATGGAATACCGAACATTGCAATGTGTTCTAGTAGCCCCAGAATATGAGCCCATCTGCCCAGCTTACATCGGAGCAACTGAAGGAGATCATTGAGGACGAAAAGAACACAGCCAAAGGTGCAAGGGAGGTTCAGGGGGAAGTGGAGGATGGTGAGGAGGTCCTCGATCCAGCAAATGCCAGCTGAGCATTGAATATAGTCCTCAGTACAATCAACGTCGAATTTGAACACCAGTGTCTTGATGAGAGAGCCAGGCTGCTCAATGCTCATCCTGTTTGTCTTTCAACAGATGACCGTGTTCCAGGCCACAAGTATTCAATTCCAGGCCCACCAGGAACTCAGGTTCTAGCGCACCAGGTTTGGGCCATACAGATCATTGTGAGGAGGTCGGTGTGGAATGATGGTATGCCAGGAGCACTGGTGGCAGATATAATGGGTCTTGGAAAGACTGTCACCTCGGTTGTAGCAGCAATCATTCACAAATTGATGACTCAGAAAGTTGTAATGCGGTTGCCACTGTCCATTTGATGGGGGAATACCCATGAAGAGTGGTTGATTTTGGCAGACGACAACTTTCCTAGCACTGTCGGTGAAGAACGGGGATGGGATCCATTCCAGAGATTGAATTCCGTGCCCCGCCGCCTGTTGGTGATCCAGACAACACCACCCTACACACATCCAGCACATGAACCAGCCCTTGAAGCAATCATGTTGGTTACAATGCCCAGAGTGGCAGAGACCTTCAAGACTGTCATCGAAAAGATGATGCATGGAATCAATTTCAATCTGGTCACCTTGATGCACGCCAAAAATGCAAATCTCACCCACCAGGATCTGAACACCACTTTCGATGAGCCAGAAATGCGATGGAATATCCACATTGTGCCGTATGATACGTTAACATGCAGAGGGAAACCATCAAGCAACAGCCAACTCCCCTACTGTGCATTGATGTGTTGGATTTGTGATGAGTCCCATCAGGACAAATTTAGAAACAGTGTGCGCTGGCAAATCGCGATGAATGCGCAAATTGGATTCAAACTTCAAGTCACAGCTATACTGGGATTCCATTCACTCTGTGACTGGTGTTATCAGACGATGTCGCTGTTTTTGGGTGTGCCTGACGATCCAGCGGATGATACTGTGATGGAAAAGCATGGTGCCGATGCATTGTATTCCGCAGTGAAGAGTTTGATGGATGCTATCAGGACCGAAGATGAAGAAGCTGAACAGGATGCGGCGTACCAGATGATACAGATTGCAACGCAAGGGATGATACAGAGGTGGTTGGAATCGAAACTTGCCAACAGATATCCACTAGTGCGGATTCCGATGGACAATGAACATGGCAGTCATCATGCGTGAACTGAGGACAAGCAAGCGAAACTGAAGTCTCTGGTGGAGGGATACACTTCACGCGGTGCTTCAGGAGCACGGAGGATTGATTGATGGCAGCTTGCAAGTCGTTCGTCAATGTTGGGAGACACAGAGGATCGCAAAGACGTTTGTGGACAATGGTATGATTAGGGTTAGCAACGGGTCCGGGTAACCCGACAGTGGTCCGGGTTTGGACTGGAAAGATACTTTGGTTCGGGTCCAGAACCGTCCAAAAACCCAACCCGCTGCTTGTTGGTGGTCCAAACCCGGCCCTGTAACCTTCAACCCGTGGCTTCAACCAGGAATGGGTGGACCCATCGGGTCCAATCTCCGGTTCTGCATTTCGGGTTTGACTATTCATGGTCGCATTCAGATATCCTACTGTTAATTGCAAAATATTGACTATGGTACTGCATTTTCATTTTCTGATGTATTGACTACCTTTATGTAGCAAACAAGTAGAGAGACGCTCCCTACCCCATCCTGAAAATGAGCGTCAATGGAGCGTCAACAATTCAGGGTCTTGCATCTTGGGTAATCTAAGTGGCGCTTAATCGCACTTATCTATAGACAAGTGATGAGCAGCCTGTATGGGGAAAGAAGCAAATGATATTCCCGCGTGAGCCTCCTGAACAGTAACAACGTCTTTCAGTAACACAGGTGCAACCAAGTGTTCACGAGCGTTTTAGACTACAAAAATGGCCAAAACTTATTATATGGACTTCAACAGCCACAGCGTGCTTCGATAAACCATGATCGAAGGCCCATAATCATTGACACTCTGTTGACGCAAGTTATGATGATGAGGCAGGGAGCATGTCGCTTTCTTCTTTGCCTATAAAGGATGGCAACATTTCCATTGTGTGTAATTACTACCAACTGGGGTTTTTATTACCCAACTTACAGGACAAAGAATTGTTGATGCTCCATTGACGCTCATTTTCAAGATGGGGCACGGAGCATCTCGCTTTCTTTTTTACGTATATAGGTTGTCAATGCGGTTGTTATGTATAACCACTACAAAATTACTTCTTAATTACCAGACTAACAAGACCAAAAATTGTTGATGCTCTGTTGACAGTCATTTTCAAGATGGGGCAGGGAGCGTGATGCTGTTTTTTTCGCCTACAAGAGGTGGCAACACTTCCATTATGTGTACTCCCTGCCAAATCGCGTTTTTATAACCCGACTTACATCAGGACATATTGTTGATGCTCTGTTGACACTAATTCTCCAGATGGGGCAGAGAGCGTCTCGTTTCCTTTTTTGCGTATTAATGTTGTCAACGCTGTTGTTATGTATAACCACCACAAAATTACTTCATAATTACCAGACTAACAAGACCAAAAATCATTGACTCTCTGTTGACGCTCATTTTCAAGATGGGGCAGGGAGCATGTTACTTTCTCTTTTGCCTATAAAAGGTGGCAACACTTCCATTATGTGTATTCACTACCAAATTGCGTTTTTATTACTCGACTTACAGGACCAAAAATCATTGATGCTCCATTGACGCTCATTTTGCCACGGGCTTAACCACAATATGGAAACATTCACTTTAGCATAGTATATCAATAATGGTCTTGTGGCAGCCGTTCTGTACTGTTCATGTACATTCTCCCTTCTAACTACATTGTTCTTTAATGATGCATATAAATATACCCTTTAAAATATACTTTAAAGTGTCCACTAATTGTAGATGACGATAATACTCCAAAATCCCATTCCCTTCAGTCAACTCTTATCTTCGCTGTCAAGTTCACTCAAAAGGCTGCTGTCGTCTACAAAATGGCTGTCAGCTGCATTACCACATAGCTGATAGTGTACTAACCTGTGGATGGACCTTCATCAGTCAGCAAATCTGGAATATAATCTGTATCGCCCATGCGATCCTTGCCATAAGGATCAAGAGTGAACAATGGAGCACTGGGAAGCGGAGTATGTATATACAGATATCCCGCTGGCACACCTTCTGTTTCGGAGCATTGAGTTCTCTCACTGTCATCAGGTGGCACAGGTGGCGTTCCGGGCCTCGGTGGCACCGGTCGTGCTGGAGGTTCACCCATGCCTTTGCGCCTCCACCGGGTCTGTGCATTCTTTGCTGTGCCATGTTGGCAAGGAAGACAGCCGTCCGTCGGATTCTCCCAAACGATTGCCCAGTGTCTTTCTATCGCAGGCTTCACCGTGTTATACCAAGGAAACACAACACCCCCCATCTTTTCTTCTCGGACTTCAGCGCGAGGTTTCTTGATTAGTTGTTGCCTTTCCTCAATTCGAGCACACGAAAACCCTTCTTTAGCCGCTTTGGCCATTTTCAAGGTAAGACGCATGTTGGACTGTTCAAGCTGTACCCGACCTCCTTGTCTTACCATGGTACCTGACATATTGAAAACATACAGGAGATTAGTTGCTGCTTCTGGAGTGAGATTCGGCTGTTACCTCAACCACATACGACTCCATATCCTCCTACCAGGTCTTTAAAGCCTGTTTCGTCCATTCCTGGGGACGTTTATCACCAACTTCATCTGCAAAAATCGCAGAACTGACAACATCGTGAAGTTCACTTTCGCGGACTTTGCGCACAAAGGCCTTAGTTGACCATGAAGGTTTCCTGTTAAGTGCAGCGATGAATTGGTCATGTAGCTCTCAACGTACCCCACCTGAGCATTACACGGTCAGTTGACCGTTGTGTAGATCGATATGGATTGACTCATATCCGATCGCAACCTGCGTCTCATTCTTGCTGCATCTGGCTCAACGTACTGTTTTGAAATGCGCATCCTGGATCATATTTTCTGTGGCTACAATTGCAGCATCGTGGTGGACTAACTAATGTCTGCGTTGTGGCTGTGTGTCACCGGGTGGCGCATTGTTTGTAGTGTGTGTCATTCGGCTCGATTCGGCTTCTCTCGCACCTGGCTGAAGTATTTCTGGAGCCATCACGTGCTGTTGTGGAATGGTAAGGAAGATGATCATGAAACCAGGTGGGTAGTGCTGAAGATACTATAGTTAGCTCCAAGTCACAATGGAACAACTGACAGCCACCTTGCACCTTCAATTCTAGCTGGATCTGGCTGCGTATAGCTGCAGGGGATTCCAACGGTCCCGCCAGTTGCAGTGAGTCAGTCCGCTGTTGTTCCTTTGGTTACAGGGATCCATCGTGATGAATGACAGCTAATATCTCAGTGTTGATAAAGATAAAAAGGACATTCTTCAATTGAAAGGACGTCGGGTGATGTTTGTCTCAAGACATTGCCAGGATCTGACATGAATCACTCGTTAGCCATCCAGTCGTAATGTATGGTTCGCATCACTATTCCCAACGAAATGACGGTCAAAACGCTGATATTGCTTTGTTCTAATTGATCAAACTTGCTAACCTTGACATAAAAGTCGCAGCTTGCCTCCATGTGGTACATATCTTGCAACATCCAACATCTCGCCCAACAACATGGTCAACACAAGATACAACTATCAACACTCTGAAAAAGAACCTTTCGCCACATCCAGCGGGCAAATACAGCAAATCGACAAAGAAATCCTCACAACGACATCATGAAGGGAATAAAGGCGAGAGTGGCATGGAGGATGAACGAGTCGGAGCGTTGGGAGTGTTGCACAGCCTACGATCTACAATGAAGCTTTCGGCGGCGAAACGATGGGAAATGCACAGTTTAAGCAACACAGAGACAGAGAAATGGATGGAGGATTATGTCAATAGAGCGACCTCAGTTGCAAGAAACCGAGTTCCAGACGCAGAGACAGCGAGTATGCAAGAGCAGGAACATATGAGGAATGTCGAAAAGGCATGATGAACAACCACAAACCCCGAAACAACATTTGAAGTGATGGTGAATGCTATCGGAGACACTCTGAGCGATTGTGCAAGTTCCGAAGATGATGAGGATGGGGAAGTTGTGGATGATGATGAAGAAGATACAGAGCTTGGCAAGCTGAGCGAAGATGATGAACCTGGCTGGATGAAGGGCACAATCTCCAAATCGGAACAGCGCCGCATGGAGAGCTTTCGGCAGAACCCGATGAGGATCGACGAACTGACGCAACCGGGATGGGAGGACATGGCTGAGTACCTCCGTCAAAGGGATATTAACCACGGGACGACAGAATTGGAGGTTCTGGCAGTTGTGAAGCCCCAAACAGACACAACAGCAGCCACACCATCACCGACAACATTTGGAGTGAATACGCAGGTTCTTGATATCGTCCCCGGACAATCAGAAATGTCGACAATGACGTCTCGACCGGGACGTGGTAACATCAGGGTGGGTTTGGAGACACCTCAGGAAGACAATCACTTAGTATCTCTCATGTCCAACGCAGTGCCCAATTCGTTACAGATGGAGATTGCGACACCAGTTCAATCCTTGAGCTTTTACCACAGCGTATAACATCGCTAGCTAATTACCATATGGAAATCGCATTCGGACGAAGACATAGTGACGGCTCCTGCGTCACCGGAGCGATATATACCCAAATAGGTCTTTCTGACGACGTATCTCCAGCAAAATCAAATTGTACCTACTTTGTTATGTGTCAGCATTTTCTGGATTTCAGTGACCACATTGTGAGACAGGATTAGTTGTCAGTGTGTGTGCACGGGTTGTACGGGCCATGCAAATGTTCTTGACTCCAAATCCAGTTGATTGACGAACAATGAACTGTATATGGTGTTGCCTGTTACAGTTAAATGATAAAGCAAAACCTAAATTTGAGACGAAATTTACTAACAAAGTATCAGTCCATGATGTCATACGACTCATAGAAAGAGCGGTCAAAGCACATCTGAAACCCGGATGAATGGAGGACGTCAGTCTGCATTAATCCATGTAGGCAACTGCATAACTCTCCGCTCAGACCGCCTCCACATGGTTGAAAGATTAAAAATTGCTTATGGTATGTCATGGAGATCGAGGAGAATGAGCTGGATAAGGCATGGTGAGGATCTCGGGATATACATATTTAAAACTAGTGTATGGATTTTTATGCAGTAAATTGCCAGCCGAAAGCACTGAAATGCGATGGTCTTATGTCATTCATCATGCAAATGATGTGTATAGTGGTGGCTCAGAATCCGAGATGTCTTGAAGATTTTGGATTCAAATGATAATACATAGAAACGGTATACTGGCTGCCAAAAAGACTGTATGGATTGTATGTACAATTGTTGAGCACCCAATGACTGTTAGTATGTCTCTAAGGTGAGCACAAAGGTGAGCGTCAACGGAGCGTCAACGATTGGTGGCAGTACATTATGGAAAATCCAGATGGTTTCGCTGCAACATTCACTTGAAATCGAACTATAGCCCGCTCTTCTAGTCAACACTGGTTGGGAAACATCGCTTCTATGACCTAAATATGAGTGTCATCGGAGCGTTAACGACTTCTGGTCTTGCATCTCGGAAAATACAAGGGCTGTGTGGCGATATTCAACCATAATCAAACTATCATCCGCCTGTTTAGGCAAAAATGATTTCGACAACTTCGTCACTGTGCCCTAAAAATTGACCTCAATGGCGAGTCAATGATTTCATGCCTTGCATCTTGGAATATCGAAAGGTTATGCCACTACTTTGATCCATAATCGAACTATCGGCCGCATTTCCTGGCCACAATGCTTACAACAAGATCGTTACCTGGTGCCAAAATCAGCGTCAACAAAGCGTCAACGGAGGCTCAACGATTGTTGATCTTCCATCTTGGATAATCTAACAGCAATGGAACACAGATAACCCACAATGAAACCATCGGCAGCCGGTATTGGAAAAAACGCTTCTCACAATATCTTGTCCGCCTCCTTCAAATCGCTGCCCGCAGAGCGTCCACTGTGTTTCAGGAGGCTCAGGACGCTACACACCAAGGAACGGCATTTTGATATTCCCGAATCGAGTTTTACGCGGTCAGTGTTTGCAATCTAACCTTGTATACAACTTTAGAACTATGCATGCAATGTCTTACAGATCTGATTGTTTTACTTGTAGCAGTATAGTGAATATTTATGAACCAGCAGTCCCCTTTGCTGTATCGTTACTTTTGGCAGTCTTTCAAGTCAGAATACCCAGAATGTAATTCCTACCGCCATGTCGGATACAAAATCTTTGAACACCTCATTGCACAAGGTTATGATCTCTCCAAAAATGAACGTGTCTTTATTCGTGATTTGAGGGACCTTAGTTTACAAATGATCTTCGATGGTTGGTGGGCTTCAATGAATGTGGACTCGAAGCGGCCTATTGCTTGGAATGATTCTGGACATGCGTCTTCATGGCGATTCAAATTACAGTGCGGAACCGGGAAGACCAGCAGCCCTGGCATCATATGAATCTTTCGTCATCAAGTTCTTCGCCATGCATGAGAACATGGGACTTCCTCACTGCGGAAAGACTTGCTGGAAAAAGCTCACATCGCAAAGTTGAACGAATTGACAGAGTCAAAGGGTACTGAATCGACTAGTTCGACGGTCGATGAAACAGCTTCGGCCATCCTTCAGAGGCAAAGAAGTTGAGGAATCCAAACAGTAAGTTCGCAGAGGAAGGTCTGATTTGACATCCAGCTTGCTCCATATGGACAGAAATAACAGACAAAATGTTCTGAACTGGCAGCTAAGGACTTTTAAACTTCTGAATTTCCCCAAGACCAATGGAATCGCTACCTCATGTTAGGATTTGTTTCGGCCCATATTCCATGGAACGCTATATCAAGTCTAAAGCTACAATAGTCATATAAGGCGTTACGTGATGACCTAGTACTGCCATATCCTACGACCCTCAGCAACATTTGGCAGAGGGAATATGCACTGACCGTGGATGCAATTAAAAAGTAATTGCCATCACGAAATGAAGTTAGTTAAGCTTTGGACGGATGGAGATCAATAAACAAACTAGCTATAACGTCAGTCATTGCTTACTATATGGATCTAAATTGGGCATTGCGCGAAGTCGAACTAGCTTTCGATGAGGTTGATTGCCTTTTCTTTTCACTGTTCGAAAGTTGATTAACGTTGATAGTTCAAGGGCCAACATACTGGAGCATGGTTAGGTGTACATATGAAGGACATGCTTGATTGTTTTGAGCTTGATGACGGCTGTTCACTGGGAATTATGACTGATAATGCCTCCTCAAATTACTTGATGACACACGAGCTGCAATCAACACTTGAGGCCTCTGGAATCGAATGGCCTGCATTTAGTAATAACATACCATGCACGGTGCACGTCACACGGCTGGCTTTAGGTGCACTTATCAGCAGTCTCGGTGTCAAGTCCGCACAAAGTCCTGGGTATACCATGAGCGCGATCAGCAATTTGTAGAGGATGAAAGCATCGGCATTGGGAAGAGTCAAAGGCTTCGAAAAGAGGGCAACACTAGAATCAAAAAGGTGTCGGCTATGAAACCCGGTTTAGCAAAGATAATTGAGACAGTACGTACTGCAAGATATTTTGAAAATCCTGAAACTGACAATCATACAGCAGGGACTCATTGCTGAATTGATTGTGCTAACACCTGGTCGTCGAAAGCAGTTCATTGACTGTCATGAAACCAAAGTCCGCATTGCGGTAATTCCGATCGTGGATGTGAAGACACGGTGGAACGTGACACTGGAGTTGCGCGAGCGGGCCTTCCAATTACGTAAATTCACAAGCGAGTGGCCTAAACACCCAAAATTCCGTGATTACCAGCCACTCTTCACAACTCAAGATGAATGGACCATTGTGAAGTATGTCATGGAAGTGTTGAGGCCATTCCTATATTGGACCCTGTCGATGTCAATGAGGCATACAGTCACATTGCATCATGTTATCACAGTTTACAATGTTACATTCGATGACATGGATGGCGTAATGCGAGCTTTGGATAAAACTGAGACTCAATGGAAGGAAGACCTGTTCTTCGCAGTGATGTTAGCTCAACAGAAGCTGGCCAAATATTAAGCTGACCTGACTCCATCGACGGGCATGCTTCACATTTCTGCACATATCCTCGATCCTTTCCGGAAGTTGCAATTGTTTAGAAAGTGGGATAAGGGAGTAGATATCAATCCTGAGGACGGGAAATCCTATACTACCTAATACCATGAGGCCTTTATGAAGTACATGGAGAATAAATACTGTACCAACCATCGACGTGTGCCGGTGAATAAACACGAAAGGTTACCTCGTATCAATCATATCTCCTCCACAACGGTTTTAGGTTACTGTCAATCATCCTTTGATTCGTATGATTTGTCCAGCGATCATGGACAGTATTGAACTCCTAACAATCTGGCTGAGGCGACACCAGCATGAAGGGATCACGCAGCACTTATAATGACCGCCACCAGGTTCTATTTGAATTTGCTGCCTGAAGGACCAAACATCTGGGGGCAAATCAATCCAGATCTGAATGATTACCACTCCGACCCAATGGAGATTTGCAGTATATTTTGGTTACCGGACATAAGCGACTGGTGGGGTCAACAAGAAGAAATGCATGCTAAGCACGCTGATCACTCTACTGTGGCATGCGACATATCCTTTATCATACCACATGGTGTCGGAGTGGAGGCCAGTCTTTCCCTGCGCCGAGATATTGTCGGCTGGAGGCAGTCAAAACCACAGGGGAGACACATCGCGAAAACGTCATTGTCAGACAGTTTGCTCGAGCCAATATTGGGATTGTGCCAGGCGTTGACCCAGAATTGGATACACTGAACATAGAAAACAAATCGGAAATGAAGAAAGAGGTGGAAGAAAACAAATTGCACAGACAGGCCAAGGTTCACAACTGTTTGGAGATGTAGCAGGGCAGACAAAACCAACGTGCTACCCAGAAAGAATCTCGTGTTCAAGACAAGTAGATGACCACCGTTGGATACATTTCGGATATGGAAGACATCGTCGACGCATTGTGCTCACCCATTCAACATTATGGTCCGGCTGCATTCAGATTCTCAGAAAGATCTCCGTTGCCACTACCTTTGTCTCCAAAGGACCTCCCTGGAGGATGAACTCAAGTATTGAATGTCCGCCAAATCCGAAGAATCAACCGTCATCCAGTCGAAAGTGATCAGGATAGCGCACCTGCAAGCATTTCGGACACTGATGATTGGCTTAACTGGAATGGGGACTTGGATAATCCAAATGACAGAGAAGACGATTGTGGGGTGGACATTGAATCTGACATAGGGCAAGACAATAGCATGGAGAATCTGGACTGCCCAGAGCAGCGGGATGCGAGCGCCATGCCGAATGATCCCGCATAGATTCGGCCTACATGGAGGTCAAAAAGCCAGGCTGAAAAGGTATGAATGACGGTCAATGCAATCGAAATGAGGAGGAATAAGGGAGTGCAGGAAATGTCAGACCGAATGTGACAATGTTTCACCAGCTTCTTTATGTATCCTGACCGAGAGTTTTGGTTAGTGATATAGCATGGGCGAATGTTGAGCAGTAGCTTGTCAAAATCGGTTGATAAACAGATGCATAGCAGGCGCAATGAAGCTTTTGGCAAGATACATAAATTCTTGTTGTGTGAGAGTGAACAGTGCAAGAATGTTACTGCGCTCGGCTTTGCCACAAGGCCAAGTCTCAATTCGTCAGAAAGAGTACCAATAAGTTCAAATCATGATGAAAACTATTATCCATGGCAGCAGATGTTGAATGGACAATACAATGAAATGTGCTTCAACGGAGCGTCATCAATTTGTGGTTTTGGAAGTACGGTAAATAAAGAACAATTCGGTCGCTGTAATACATAACCGATATATTGGCAGCCATTATGGGCAAAGCGATAGCGTCATGCTCCCTGCCGCATCCTGCAAATGCGCATCAACAGAGCGTCAATGATTTATAGGTTCGCATCTTCGGTAATTTATGTTCCGATTGGTTGTAGACATCCATTTGTCAGATATTGACAGCCTTTACTGGGAAAAACTACAGCGAAATGCTCCCTGCCACATCCTAAGAATGAGCATCAATGGAGCATCAACGATGATAAGCTTCGCATCTCAGGTAATTTCTGTTCCGATTGGTTGCAGAGATCCATTTCTCAGATAATGGCAGCCTGTACTTGGACAAACTATAGGAACATGATCCCTGCCGCTTCCTGATGATGAGCGTCAACGTAGGGTCAACAATTTTTAGATTCGCATCTTTGGTAATTTATGTTCCGATCGGTTGCCGACATCCATTTATGAGATATTGGCAGCCTTTACTGGCAAAAACAACAGTGACATGCTCCCTGCCTCATCCTGAAAAGGATCGTCAACAGAGCGTCAACAGGTTAAGTTGTCAGATATTTGGTAATCAAGGCATCGCGCGGATCTTCGCGTTCAGAACGGAATTCTTGACCACCCTGATAGGCAACAATACAATATATCAAAGGCAAAACACTGATTTCAAAATAATCGATTTTGCAAGCTGCAAAGCATGCAAAAACATACTATTGGTTGTTGAAAACGTGATTATGATAAGATCCTATTCACAAACTCCAAAAACAAGGGCCTTATATGAATCTATGAATTGACCCGCTGGGCGACCAGCTGACAACCCACCCAATTCAGCTGGGTTGGGAGTTTAGCATCGAACCATACCCCAGTTGACGGTTCAGGTTGATTGACAACGCGGACCGTCAATTTGGCAATGGTTCGGTTTGGACCCGGACCCGGACCTGCAGTCATAGTCCGGAACCGTTGCTAACACTAGGTACAAAGAATTTCCCCTCAATACCTGGATTGATTTGCCGATTTTCCGATGGCCGAGAGTGACATCTCCACCATTGTGTGTCAACAAGCCTATGAAGTCTCCCGAACCTGACAAAGATGCCGCATTAAGAGAGGTGCCTCTGCAGGAACAAGCGAGACATGAAAATGCTCGCCCCTGTGCACCTCCTCCACAACATGAGGTGCTATTTTGCCCTCTTCCTGGCCAAGTTCGTCATTTGAAGTGGTGATTCACAAAGTATTTTGGGGATCATGTGGATATATTCCACCTGTTTGCAGAAATGGGCAATGATGAACGGTAAGAAATACAGGTCAAATTGCAGGACTCATGCAATCCCTCTGTATTTGTAACGACCCGGAAAGTGGGCAGGACCAGCCCATTTGTTACTGCAGTAAACCATGCAGTAATAACTCAGAAGTTCTGGGTATTAAACTAGCAGTGGCAGGCATTTGCATGAGTTGTCCGGTTTGAGCAAAACAGATTACCACACACATGGTTACTGAAAAACGGTTCTGGTGGCTATGATAACCATGCAAGTGATCTCTATCAACACTCCAGAGAGGCTAAAATCAATATCCTGCACGGCTGGATGAGTCGACTGAACATCACGATCTCGATGATTCACCCGATTCTGGAATCGTGTGCGGACCATACGAAGTGGCTGACAGAGAATGGAGCCACTTTTCAGTCAGATGAGCGGTCATCTTAGATTGTTAAGAACGCTTCATCACGGTATGCCTCTTCCGACATTCAACCAAAGTTACCTACTTAACAGATTCAAATAGTCAAAAAGGTCATTAGTAAGGCACACTGTACTGGATAAATGAATACTGTCTCTCTGTCATTTTACAGCGAATCAAAGTTCTGATGTTGGAGTTGTGGTGTCTTTAATCAGAAATTGCTTGAGTGGGATTGCAGAGGCGTTCTTGATTATTAGTAATAGATTTCATTGGCATTCTTGATTATTATTATTAATGACTAATAAGAGATGAAGTCAATTGCCTGGGCTGCCCAATCTCAGAATGAATGGCCTCAGTTGAATTTTGAGAATGATGCAGAGAAGGGGTTCGAATCATTCATCTGTAGTGAGTTTGAGGTGCACCGGAAACCTGTGGCCACGTACACATTTCAAAGTCCAAAGAGTGAACAAAGCACATATCAACCACTTTCACCCACTCCGGAGAATCCTGGCCATATGTCATGAGTCTCTTTTCGATATTATGCCCACTGCACATTTGGCAATCCAATTTGGCAATAATGTATGTCAAGGCCTTATTCAATAGCTGTGTTAGAATATGAGACAATAGCTTGCTGATTCCGGGCGAAGCCACAATAATTATTGTGGTATGATTGAAGTTCAGGCGCACCGGAGAATCATCCGCATATGTTTCGAGTCGCATTATGACAGATCCAGCACCGCTTATTTGCCAATCCAATTTGGCAAGGAGACTGTCTAGGCGATACTGAGTACTTGTGTCAGAATTGGAGACATGGCTCGCTTATTTGTGGCAATCCCGCAGCTATTGCTGGCATATCATCAAAGTTCAGGTCCACCGCAGAGTCCAGGGCACATATCATCATGACTGTCACGACATAATTGCCAATCCCATTCCGCACTTAACACAGTCTACTCAACTATTGCGTTCATGTGTCAGAATATGAGACATGGGCTGACTTATTTGTGGCAAAGCCGCAGCTTGTGCGGGAATGTCATACTCGTTTGCGCACACCTCAGATCGGCATCCTTGAGCGTCGGAGACTGAGATATGGCTTGGGTATTCATGGCGAAGCTGCACCTTTCACTGCTGGGTATGTCCTGTCCTATGATTCAACTTTGTCAGGCTGCAACTCATTATGAAGGTCTCATTCCAGCTCAGGCATGCCTCGACAGCGACAATAAGCCTGCGAAGCACATGTACCCCACGTCATAGTGCACTGTTGATTTTGGTTTGCTTCATGCTCATCGTTGTTTCTTCGGCTTTGAATCAGTGGATGCTGTGCACGCAGATAGTCATCTCTCAAAACACTACAGATCTAGGTGCAGGCAGCTTATCCAGCTCGGCCTCGGCTGATATATCCAGCTATGCTTCATCGGTATGTGAAACCACCACTATAATTCCTCAAACTGTTAGCACCATGTCAACTGTCCATTGGTGGAAGGTAGCCCAGCACAACCAAACCATACATGAATAGACCTGGCCAATTATCACCATCACTGAACTTGATATTGCCTGAGTAGTATGTTTGGACCTCTGATTTCAAATTCTAAAATAGCTTCTGCTACATCGAGCTCTGTCAAAAGAGCTGCAGCTTGAGATTGAGAATCTCAAAAGACTGATTCTGCTCAGCGACTCTACAAAATGGCCGGCGACTCCCGCTCACCCATGTACCGCACTTACTCAGAGTGGCCTGAGAACTCGATCCCTTCAATGCAGACTTCACTTGATTCCGACTAAATGTATGTTTGGGCCGCCAAAACCCATATCTGAAAATAGACTATGTGAAGCGATTTTCATCATGAGAGAAGTTCGAAGAGAGAGACTCTTGAAAGCTAGAGTGAAGAAAAGACAACTTCAATGATTCCAAATTCACTGTCAGAGTAATGAAAGCCTGCAATCCCTAGCGAATGAATCTGATAGTAACCATTTAATCTTCAGTGCACCTCAATTCCCCTGAACTGCATGCATGCAATCATCATTCGTCTGCCCGCTGTGAGATGACATCTTACTATTCATTACTACTATTGTAGTGTATAGCTTTCAACCTCAACATTTATTGAAGTCTATATTGTAGTAGTGAGACTCATAATGAATATGTGATTTAACGGTGTGCAACTTACTAGATATTAGGTGCACAACCAGAAAGTTAGTGAGTGTTTATGACTCATTTGTTAGCAATCTTGGCATTAACGTGTGCTTGAATCCACAAGATTACCCCCGAATCATCCATCATACCTTACCTTATTTTCTGTCCACCTGTACCTCCAAGCGTGTATCTCTCCTTTGTATACCAAATTCTCTCCCTCCTCCATCACCTGCAACATTGTTGTGAAGGATATTCTGCAGACATGGCCCAGAGGAACACATGAAAGGGATGTCACCCTTACGATATTCCTTTATTGACAGCTAACATAGCTGCAGCATCCTGATACAATAGACTCTCAAGAATATACGTGTGTCCTTCCGGCAGATACACATCATCCGGAGATTCATTATTCTCTTCAATCCATAACACACTCAGCATGAACCCTTGTAACTCAGGCATCACTCATCGAGTGCTGCAGATTCTCAATTCTGCACCAATTCTATGCCATGCGGTCACCTCAAATGCTCGAGCATTGACGCAGAACGACTTCGTAGAGCGAAGTCATATGCTGCGGCACATGTTTCTATTCAGGTTCTCAGTGCTCCATTTGCCCAACACCAAGGGTTAGTTGATGTCATGAGTGTTCTTCTGGTGCGTCTCGTTCAGGTGAGTCTGGTTGTATTGTATGTGCATTGGCTTTAGCTAACCGCCAATTCTTGCATGCATACAGTGTGTTGTTGATAGGAGTTGCTAACATTCGGCATGAGGAATCAATCCATTCTTGCGCACCTGACTGGAAATCCATCCTTTCCAGTGCATCCGTCAAGATCCTAAATTGCAATACCGGACTGCCGTCCTCAATATAAATATGACGCATTGCAGTGATCTCTCCTGGAACGTTCAAGGCGCACCTCAAATTGCATCCTCCTCGACTATTTGCACCTTTTTGCTCCGTATTTCCTGGTATCCTATTTTACTTCATCCTATATCTACTGCTTATACACTCTCTCCCACATTACCCAACTATCTATCTTCATTACAGCAAATGGAACCTACACCCAGCCATGTGAGGAATCACTATTCACAGAAGAATCATGAAGCACACCTTGAGTGAGCACTTGCATTCAAGAATGCAGCCAATCTTCATTCCCCATCAAATGTTCGCCTTCCAATCATCTACCTTCATGCATCATATTGCTGATGACTAATATCCCTGATTTCATTGATGGAGCAGGATGATGATACCGATCAGGACATCGGTGATAGGGAAAGTGATGGCGCGAGTCAGGACACCGGAGAGTACATCTTATCATCCGACATTGAAGAAGACGATTTGGATCACCAGCAGCAGGTCCTACTTTTAGGCCAGGCTCGCCAGGACAAGTCATTACAAACTTCAAGGGTTCCATTGCCAATGACATGGAGCCATGCCAATGCTGTGATTGCACGCCCTTTGATAACAAATTCCTGAAAACCACATGCATCAATGGCACCACCACTACTCAAACGCCAACTGTCAGCCCTCCTCAACAAATCATGCAAGTCTGACCATGCACCATCAACCCAGGCGCTGCCGCAACCCGAGTGTAGTGGAGACCAGAATGCTCCACGACCAAAGGTCATTGCAGATCAGAACATTCCCCAACACCAAAAGGCTCCTTTTGAGGTAGTGAAAGCATTCATGGAAGCAATTGTATTCACAAAGACTTCTTCGCTGATAGTATCCGATGACAAGTACTTGATGGTGGAAAATGTTCGGAAACCTGTCATTGAAGCTCAGGATCATCAGCCAGCATTCGCTGGTGCTCTTGTAGGTACACCATCGGTCTGTCAATTGCTCAGAGGTCCATCTCTCAAATTTCATCTGCAAATGCGAGAAGCTGTAAGTCTTGAATTCTCTTTACTGCCCATCTATCGGATTTACCTTAATGACTTTGCCCCGAAATATACATAGTTGAAACTGAAGGTAAGTACCATTCGAGGATCATTGGCAGATGTGGCATGTTGAACCATTGTCCATAGTTACCAGTTGGAATTGGCCTCTGGGACTGAGCGTCGGATTCAGGTTCAGGAGCTCCTGTTTGATGATGCGGAACTCTCCAGGGTCATTGATGATAAGAAATCATTGTTCATGCGAATGGAAGTGCTTGATCTCATTCACTATCAATTGTTCTTCTCCGCCAGTAGCCTGGGGCAACAGCCAACGTCATGCCAGTATTTGGAACCTCTCCCTCCACAGACTTTACCGCTGGTAGCTGCAGCTATTCATTCTGCGTTGTCTGAATATGCCAGTGGAAAGACGGCCACAGTTATGTTTTCTCAGGATGAATATCGAGGTACATATTGTCCATCCCCTATGATAAATTTTACTCCGGAAGCCACTGCACTTATCAATCACTCATTAGTGGACTGCTTTACACCCCACCCCCCCCCCACCCCCTCGCCCCACCATGAAGCGTGACTCCGCTAGGGTATGTTGTGCGACTCTGCTAGGCTCCATGCTCCTCAATCCCTGTCGGCGCTGCTCAGCCTACATTCACTCTCCCCTATATCTTTCTGCAGTCAATTCCCCCTCATTCAGCAGCCCTCCGCTGGGATTGCCACCCCTTAATCCCCTCTGTCTTGATTAGTCCTCCTGTAATGCATTCCCTGCTCTATACCCCCATTTCCGCACTCCTCAGCCTGGGATAGGAGCAGATCAATTCTCATTGGTGCTCCTCGGTCTGCATTGTCACACATATGGTGGATTCCGCAGTACTTGGACACCCTCCCAAGGTTTGGCGCTCGTCCGCGAGGAGAGCACTTCTCAATCCCCATCCGTGCTCCTCTGCCCGGATAGGGTGCTCCTCTGCCAGTTTTGGTGGTTCTTCATTTTATGTTGCACTCTGACCCCCCCCCCCCCCTTTTCGGCGCTCATCCGCTACTTTTGACGCTCCTCTAACCCCATCAGCGGCCGGCAGCATAGTTTCCACACCCTGCTCCTGCACTCCGCGCTCCTGCAAGTAGTGTTAGCGAGAGTTCCAAATTGGGAATTAGGTTCCACGTCCGGGTTGGAACCGAACTGGAACCGTTCAAATGGGTTCTACCCTATCAAAATTCCATACTGCACCAAACACGTGGTTATTTAGTCAGTTCCACATTTTCGCAAACTCAGAACTTTGGCTACAATTAATTATTTGAGTTTTGTTCATATCACAATTTGATATATACGTAAAAGTTGCACTTTTATATGCTCTTTCTTTTTCCATTCTCCAATTGGTGATCTAATCACTAGTTGCTCAGTTGCCATGGAATAATACCGAAAGTTTGGTATGTTTCAAAGTGACTCAACGAATATTGATTGGATCGCTAATTGAAGATTGGGAGGTGAAAGAGCATCTAGAACTGCATCTTTTACGCATATATCATATTGTGATACGATCAAATCTCAAATACTTAATTGGAGCCAAAGTTCTGAGTTGACGAAAATGAGGCTCTGGGGTATGCTACACCCAGCCAAAAATCTGCGTATCGTGTTTTTGGACTGTTCTGGGACCAAACTGAACGGTTTATCCGGTTTGAACCCGGACCGCTGGCGGGTTACCCGGACCCGTTGCTAACACTCCCTGCAACACTTTCAGTGCACTTCTCTTCTCCACATAGCACTTCCCATCTGGCGCTCCTCTTTGCCCTGGTAGCTGGTCCCCTTTTTCATCAGAATGTATCATATTACATTTCAAACCTCAAGTTCAAGGTGCAGCTAGCTAACATCTCATTACACCGTTGTTAAATATTGCAAATCGAGCCAAACAACATTGGAATTGAATTTCAGCCACCCGCCATGTACGAATAATCAGCAAATACAAGGAGCACCTCCCGCAACTTTGCACTATTGATGAATCATGTGTTCCCGCTTTTGTTGGCCCTCATGCGATTGGAGAAGTAGTGGATGACATCAACACCGTGTTCGATTGATATCATTTGACTGTTTAGTTGGTTAATGTTTCAGTGTACCTGCGTTTACGTTCGAACCACCTGCCTTTTTCTTTTGTAAGATAATGTAGCAAGGCAATAAATATACTGTCGAAGAAGATGGTAGCTAGTATGTTTCAGAAGTAATAATGAACAATAATCCATCCATGATATTCACTGTTGAGGGAAATCAATTGCTAGTGGACATCCGGAGAGTCGCAGAAAACCCCTGTAGTTCTCCCAATGATTATTTATACGGACCCAGGCATCTCTCAGTGTGTGTTTGTGATTTCCCCATTGATCTGGTGACCCTTCCAGGTGCACCCAAAGTTCTCTACGGCCCTCCGATATGTTGGGAAACTTATCACAGTCACTCCCATCGTTCTCCTGTTCGAGTCATCAGAGATCCCAGTTACTCTGAAGGCCGGCTGGAATGCTCTCCCAGGGTCTGGTACTCTCCTGAAATTGATGCTTCTAAGTTTACACTCCACATCCTGTCAGACACTCCTGGAGGCTTCCAGAGACTAAAATACATTTTCCTGATGTTTCATGATGGGGTAACGAAGATATCATGCACTGTTTTGCCTGACAAGGCAATCATTACTTCGTGTATAAATTCCTGCCACAAAGTGACACTTTGATAACCCCAGTTAAAAGACCAAAAATTGTTGACACTCCATTGACGCCCATTTTCCAGATGGGGCAGGGAGTGTTTCCTTGTTGTTTTGGCCTTCAAAGGCAGCCAATAGCTCATTTATGAATGTCTACAACCAGTTGCCACTAAGATACCCAAGATACAAAGCCAAAGATTGTTGATGCTCTGTTGACGTGAATTTGCAGGTTGGGGCAGGCAACGTGTCGCTGTTGTTTTTGACTGTGAAGGCGGCCAATACATCATTCATGGATGTCCACAACCAGTCGCCACTTACAGTACCCATGATGCACAGCCAGAAATCTTTGACGCTTTGTTGATAATCATTTTCAGGATGGGGCAGTGTCCATGTGTCAATTATTTTTCCCATTTAGGGCTGCCAATACGTTGGTTATGCATAACATCGACGAAGCCAATTTTCTATTACCTCACTTACAAAACCCAAACTCATTGACGCTCTGTTGACACTCATTTTCAGGTGACAGTAACGATGTCATCGATAGCATTTTTGCCAATACAGGTGGCCAATAATGTCATTATGAATAATAACGAGCAGATCACTTTCTAATTACCTGACTTACAAGAACAAAAATCGTTGATGCTCCATTGACGCTCGATTTGCCACAGGCATCTCTGCAATATGCAATCATTTCATTTGGCATGCTATATCATTAATGGTGTTTTGGCAGCCTTTCTATCGTGTTCTTGTACTTTCTCCTTTATCACTACATTGTTTTTTATGAACACATGTATATGTATTCTTTGAAATACACTTTAAAGTGTCTGCTAATTGTAGATAATAATATACCAAAAAATTCTGTTCCTGTTCATCAATGCTCGTTTTCAGATTCAGGTTTGCTAAATAAACTACTCACATCTGCAAAACGCATTTCAGCAGCATTACTGTTCAGCAGATTGAGTACAAACCAGTGGATGCTCCATCATCAGCCAGCCAATCTGGATTGTAATCTTGATCGCCCTTGAGATCCATGCCATATGCAACAAGACTGAAACACTGAGAGTTGGAAAGAGATGTCGGTATATACACATATCCGGGTGGCACACATTCAATTTCGGAACTTTGAGCTCCCTCAATGTCACCAGGTGGCGCAGGTAGCGCAGATACGTTTCTGGCCAGAAATGGCATCTGTTCGTCTGCAGCTGCACCCATGCCTTTGCGCCTTCTGAGTCTCTGAGTAAATCTTTGCTGTGCCATTCTGGCAAGGAAAGCAGCCGTCCATCAGATATTTAAGAACCATAGCTGGGTGTCTTTCTATCACAGCGTTCACCATTCTATGCCCAGGAAACACAACTCCCCGCTTCTTCTATTCTCAGACTTTGCGGTCATGATTGTCGATCAGGTATTGCATTTCTTCAATTGTGGCGCGCGAAAACCCTCCTTTGGCCATATCACTCATATACAACGCAAGGCGCATGTTGGACTGTTCTAGTTGTACCCAACCTCCTTGCCTTGCCATAGTAGAAGACATGTTGAAAACCTTCAAGAAATCAGTTGCTAATTCTAAATATGAGATTTGGGTAATACCTCAACCGTATTTGTTACCGTAGGCTCCTCCCAGGTAATCAATGCCTGCCTCGTCCGCTCTGAGGGACACTTATCATCAAATTCGTCTCTGAAAATCCCTGAGCTGTCATCATCATGATGTTCGATTTCATGGACACTGCGGACAAATACCTTGGTCACCCATGCAGGTCTCCCATTACAGGAAGTAATAAATTGGTCACAAAAGCTCTCTACTTTCACCAGCTGTACATTTGACTGTTAGTTGATGGCCATCTACCTGGGTATGAATTTACTCACATCGTATGGCGTGCTGCTTCTTGTTCTTGCTGCTTCCGGTTTTAGGTACCATTTTTAAATGTGCACTCTGGGTCATATTTTCAGTGGCTGCATTGGCAGCATCGCAGTGGACTAACTGATGTCTGCATTCTGGCTGGGTCACAGTTGGTGGCGCAATGGATGAAGCGCCTGTCATTCGACTAGATTCAGATCCGCTCGCACCTTGCGCAGGTGTTAGTGGAGCCACGATTTGCCGTCTTTGAGAAGAAGAGAAGGATGATAACGACAAGAACTGGGAGGTCCTGAGGAATATATAGTCAGCTTCAAGTCAAATTGGAATGAGTAACAGCCAACTTGCACAATCTACTCAGACTGAACCGTGCTGCGTATAGCCGCACATTGCAGCAGTCGACAATTGTCCTGTGATTTGTAGTATGGCAGTCCGATGTTGCCTGTGTGTTCACCAGGATATCTCGAGGTGCATGGCAGCAGAAATCTCATGATTGATGCATATAAAAGGACATTCGTTGACGGAAAAGACGTCTCGTGATATTTGTCTGAAGTCATCCCCAGGATGTTTCATGAAACACACCCTAAAAATCAAGGCATGTTGCATGGTTAGAATTGCTATTCCTAACAAAGTAATAGTCAAAATGCAGATTTTGTTTTGTTCAAGTTGATCAAGCGTACCAACCTTGACCAAAAAGACGCAGCTTACCTCCAGGTAGTCCATACCTTGTAACATCCAACATCTCGCCCATCAACAAAGTCAACACAAAATTCAATGGTCAATGGTCTGAAAAAGAAGCTTTCACCACATCTGGCAGGCAAATACAGCAAATGGACAAATTGCTCCACAAGACTCCATCTTCAAGAGAATGAAGACGAGATTGGGTTGCAGGTAGGAAGGTTCTGACTTGGAGGAGCACTGCGCAGCTTGCGATCCAAAAAGAAGCTTGCGGTGGAGAAAGACAACAAATGCACTGATTAAGCAACAATGAGAAGGTGAAATAAATCGAGGATTATGGGGATAGAGAATCTGCTATGGCAAGAAAGCGTGTTGAAGCCGCTGAGGCAGCAATTCTCCCAGAGCAGGACAGTATGTGATTTGCTGAACTGGCAGGAGTGACAGCCAGGAAACCTGAAAAAACATTCAAGGAGATGCTAAATGCTATCGGAGACTGTCTGAGCGATCTTGCAAGTCAAGACAATGAGGCGGATGCGGAAGATGAGAATGATGATGAAGAAGATTCAAGGCTGGGCAAGCCGAGTGAAGATCATGAACCCGGCTGCGTGATGGGCACAATCTATACAATGCTACAGCAACCCATGGAGAGTTTGCAGCAGAAGGAGATGATGCTTCACAAATAGACGCAACCAGGATGGGGGGACCCGGCCCACAACTTCTGTGGGAGAGATATTATCCACAGTACGGCCGAATCGAGTGTTCCGGCAGATGTTATGCCCTAACCATACTTGGTTGTAGCCACACCTCCACCGACAACATTTGGAGAGCTACTAGAGTCCCTTGAAACTTTCACCGGGGAATCGCAAATACCGCAAGTGACTTCTCAACCAGGAAGTAGTCATATGAGTCTAGGTTTAGAGAAACCACAATCACCCCGGTGCATGGTGGCTATCCCGCCAGATGTGGCACCCAATTTGTCACTGATCAAGCCATTAAAATCTGTTACCCCTGTCAACTTCAACTGCTGCATATAGCCTCCCTAGCTGAATACCATATTGGAATCGTGTTCTGATGAAGAAATGGTGCCAGCTTCTGCAATGCCAGCAGAATGGATGAGCAAAATGCAATGTTTGACGGCGTATCTCTCTGAAAGGTAAATTGTGTACCTATTTTGCTACATGTCAGCTTTTACTTGATTTTTGTGACTAAATTGTGAGACATGACATTTCGTCGGTGCATGTGCAAGGGTCGTAAGGGCCATGCGAATATTCTTGACTCCAAATCAAGTTGATACATGACCAAGGAACCTGAAATTGACCTGCCCATCACGATTAAGTGGAAACGCAGAATCTCAATTAGCGATGACATGTACTCGCTACTTTGAGTCAGTGATGTCATACTAGCCATCAAAGGAGTGGCCAATGTGTGAAGCAAACCTGTACGAATGACAATGGTCATGCGGCATTCAACCATGCATCCAACTGCATAACTCGCCGCGCAGACCTGGTGCACATGGTCAAGATTTTGAACAATGCTTAGGATAAGTTCTGGAAATCGAGGAGGAGGAGCTGGATGCGGAATGGTGAGCAACTTGGGCTATGTTACTCAAAAAGTAGTGAATGGATCTACATGCTGTAAATTGCCGGCCGAAAGTGCTGGAATGCAACAGGGCCACATCATCCATTGCTCAGATAGCATGTGTACTTGTGGATCAGAAATTGAGAGGCGACAAAGCTTTAGATGCAAATGAGTATTGATACACACCACGTAGTGGTTGTCAATAACTACGATATGAATTTTGTGATGCAATGATAGGACATACATTGACTGTTTAGACAAGTTGGATGTGAGCATCAATGAAGTGTTAATGATTTGTAGTCTTGCACTGTCAGCAATCAAAGAGCTGCACAGTTGCATCCTTCAAAAGTGAAATTATAGGTCGGCTCTATAGGCAAATAGAAATGCGACATACTCGTTGCGACATCCTAGAAATGATCCTCAACGGTGCCTCAACAATTTCTGGTCTTGCATCATGGATGATCCAAGGGCTGTGCAATGACCTTAACCAATAATCAATATATTGGCTGACATTCTCAGCAAGACTGATGGCGATGACATCGCAACTATCTCCTAACAATGTGTGTCAAAGGTGCCTTAACAATGTCTGTCATGCATCTCATATCATTCATTGGATGTGCAACGGGATCGACCGATAATCGTAGTATTGGCCACGTCTCTATGATGAAGTGGTTGCGACGATAATGCTACTATCTCCTAACATGAGCGTCAAAGGAGCATAAACGATGTTTCATGTTACACCTTGGATCATCCAAGTGCCGTGCGACAACATTGACCCATAATCAAAGTATTGGCTACCATTATGTTTGAAAATGCTACCTACGACATCGCTACCACCTTCTAATAATGACCATCCACTGAGTGTATATTGTTTTTGGTCTTGTGATCGAGAAAATCCACAGGCTGTGCAACTGCGTCAACTCATAATCAGACTATAGGCCGCCTCTATTGGCAAAAATGCTACTTATAATATTGCTAGCACTTCCTAAAGATGAGCGTCATGGGAGTGTCAACAATATTTGGTTTTGCGACTTGGATAAAGAAAGGGCTGTGCAACTGTGTTAACCCACAATCACAGTATTGGCTGCCTGTATGGGCAAAAATGCTACTGATGATATGGCTACCACCTCCAAAAGAAGAGCAACAACTGAGTGTCAACTGTGTTTGGCGGTGTTACGGGGGTTCTTAAGTCCCAATAATCAATTCAACATTCATTAAAGACTAAGTCCAGCCGCCTATCTAATTCCTTGTCTTATCCCACGACTCAACCTCGTATATAGTGCAACTAGTCAGAGCTCACCATGCCTCCTCGTCTGTCCAAGGTCACTCTTATGAAAACTGTTCAAATGGCAACAACTCGGTAGTGATGTACCGGTTTACCTCATAACCATTACCTGGGATCACTGCCAAGTTCAAAAGGATGTGGGAGATGTGGGTTACACTCTGCTAGTTGTAATAGAATACAAGATCACCAAAATTTGCGACAACCTTTTGATGTGCGTCTTGTGATTGTGTGAACTTCTTTCAACACATATAAAGCGTATTCACATAGGTTAATTAAAGAGGTAATTTTGATGGTTGTTAGATACAATTCTTAATAATATTTTAAGGTGTGCTTTGCTAGTAATGTCTGTCTGTGGATTGCTGCTAGAGCTTGGTTCTTTTCATTGTCGGGGACAATGTGAGTTTGTATATAGTTGAGCATTCAAGTCAAGCTTGCCTTCGGGTCATCACCATGACACATAGTCTGTTTCATTGGTTATTGCCGAAATCATCTTAAGTGACTCATTGATAGTGCCAGGAATTCCCTCAAGGTTATTGTATTCATGCATGAGTGGTTTCAAGGCGTTATGCCCCCACTATGGGCCATCCTCATGACATGATATCAAACACACTAATAGGACAACTCATAACTTCGACTTGGACATCTTGCTTTCCATTTGATCAGTAGTTGAAACATCTGATGACTTATAGTCTTATCAGTGCTTATCGCAATATATTGTAATAGCTCTTGCTATTTAATGCCTCGCCATTAATTTGGCTATTCAGTAATGCATTAGAGACTTAATTGGTGACCAACCGATACTCTCCCAATGTAGATTATGACATGTCAACCTCTTATCTCTATAATAGAATGACGTTGCAATGCATACTGTCTGAACTCAATCAGCAGATTTACTTGAGGCCTCTGATCTTAAGCCAATGTCATGAATCGCTCAGACACTGCATGTTCCAGTCTCGACCTTCCGTAGACAGGGGAGTGCTGCAAGTTATATTCACAGCTTAGTGCGTGAGCTTGCAAATCCCTCATTCTTGCATATTGCGAAAACGTCTGCTGCACATGTATTTCTGTGTAAGCACAACTTAACCGGGTTTTGTCCCCCTGGATAAGATTTAGTAGGTGTGGTCAATAATTATGTGCACTGCTGATGGTTTTCCACATCCCAGTAATGGCGACATAAATGCATCATCAAACTTGAATCCGCTAGTGCAAACATGTTTGTCGCTAACTGATCGACATGCGGCCCAAGTTCAATCCAGCTAAAGATCACTTGGCTACCAACCATGATGATGTTCCGCAAGTAGGTGTTTTGCATGTGAATTGCACAATGGTCATCACAAGTACTTACTGCAATCCAGTCATGTATCATTACTGCTGCGAAGAGAGAACCCCTAACATGCAGGGCTCAGTAAGCTGCACAGAAATCAACTCCGTTGCATAGTTCCTAAATGGAATTTTTAACTGTCAATCTTTCCAGTATGTCCTTGTATACAACTGCACAAATATGCAGGCAATGTCTCACAGGTCAGAATTATTTCTAAAATGCTGGTTTCGATATCGCTACCACCTACTAAACATGAGGGTCAATGCAGGGTAAATGATTTTCGGCCTTGTGACTTTGCCAATCAACGGGCTATACAAATGTATTAACCAATAATTGATCTATCGGCCGCCTTTATAGGCAAAAATGCAAGTGACAATATCCCTACTGCCTCATCAAAATGAGCATCAATGGAGCGTCAACAGTGTTTGTGGGGGCTCAGTATGCTACATAGCAACGAACTGCGTTGTATCGTTTCTAAATTTAGTTTGCAATGGTAAATCTATCCAATATGTTCTTGTATACAACTTCACCAATATACATGCATTGTCTCAGAGGTCTGACTATTATCATGCTCGTAGCTCTAGAGTCAATATTTAAGAAGCTGTGTTGTACTTCACAATGACGTATCTTTTGACAGTTTCTCAAGTTCAAGTATGCAGCATTTGAGGTCCTACCTGTGTGTCAGACTCAAACTCTCTAAATACTTCGTTGCCTGAGTGTATGATATCTTCCAAAAATCACGATGTGTTGATGCGTGATATGTGCAACCTTACTTTGCAAATCTTATTCGATGCTTGGTGGGCTTCCATTAATCTGGGGTTCAAGCATCCAATTGATTGGAATCGTTCAAGACTTGCGACTTTTTGGCGATTCTATTTGAATTGCAGAATTGCAGAGACTGGCATCCCCGGCATCATCTCTATCATTTGCCATCATGTTCTTCACCATCCATCAGAATGTGGGACCAGCTCGATGGGGAAACACTGGCTGGCAAGAGTGCACATCGCAAAGATACACAAATTAACAGAGTCCACTGTCTCTGAATTGACCGCTTCAACTGTTGAATACACAGCTTGAGCCATGCAGAAGAGACACAGATTTCGGGGAAATACAATAGTCAGTTCGTGAAGGTAATTCATATTCTACATTTAAATCCAATCAATATTAAATCAATTGACAGACAAAACGCTCCCAACTGGCATCTAAGGACTTTGTAACTACCAAATTTCACCAAGACACCTGGAATCGCTATCTCATGCGATGATTTGTTTCAGATCCCATACCATGGAACACAATATCAAACCTTCAGGTAAAGCGGTCATATGTTGCATTATGCGGTGAGCTGGTGCTTTGTCCACCATCACCCTTAGCAACATTTGCTGGAGGGAATACTCACTGACAGTGGATGCAATTAGGAAGCAGTTGCCATCAAGTAATAAAGTTGGTTTGCATTGGACAGGTGGACTTCAGCGAACAAATTAGCCATAACATCAGTCATTGCTTGCTATATGGATCGAAACTGGGCATTTCGAGTGGTACAACTCGCTTTCGATGTGATTGATAGCGTATTCGTTTCCTATTTTGATAGCTAATCAAGGATAATAGGTCAGGGGACAACATACTGGAGCAAAGCTAGCCAAACATATGAAAGAAGTTCTTGATCGTTTTGAGCTTACTGACAGCTGTTTGCTTGGATTTACACCACATAACACTTCCTCCAAGTACTCAATGATGCGGGAACTACAATCAACCCTTGAGGCCTTTTGAATTGAGTGGCCTGCATTGAGGAACAACATACCTTGCATGGCACATGTCATTCAGCTTGCTTTAGGTGCATTCATGAGCAGTCTCGGAGTAAATGCCTTGCACGAAGTCTTGGGAAGCCCGTGAGTGCGACCAGCAATTCAGTGAGATTTATACCACAGACATTGCAAAGGGTCAAAGACTTCGACAAGAGAGTAATGCTAGAATCAACAAGCTTCTGGCCATGAGACCAGGTTTAGCAAAGATAATTGAAAAATTATGTATTTCAGGAAATTTTGAATGTGCTCAAACTGACCTTCATATAGCAGCGAATGCTCGCTGTAATGATCACACTGAAACTGGGTCATCGAAACGAGTTCGTTGACTGTCAAACAGCCAAAGAACGAATCGCAGTGTGGCCGATTATGGATATGAAACATCTCCGGAATTTCACATTGGAGATGCTTGAGCGAGCCTATCAATTACAAGAATTAACCCGCGAGTGGCTCAAGAATCCAAATTACAGCCATTACAGGCCAGTATTCGCAATACACAATGAATAGACCATGGTCAAGTATGCGATGGATGTTTCAAGGACATTCCAATACTGTACCTTATGGATGTCAAAATGGCTAACGGTTATGCTGCATCACATTAGGACAGTTTACAATGACATGTTCAATCATATTGACAGCATTATGTGATATTTAGCTAAGCACAAGCCTCATTGGAAGGAATAATTATACTATGCTATGAAGTTTACGACCCAGAAGCTGTACAAATATTATGCCGAAGTAACTCCAATGACTGGTATGCTTCTGATTTCAGCCCATATCCTAGATCCTTTCTGGAAGTTGCAATTGTTCAGGAAGTGGGCCAAGGGAATGGATATTAATCCTGAGGACAAGACTTCCTATACTACCCTATACCAAGAGGTGTTTCTGCGGTGTGTGGGGAATGAATGCTGTGCCAAACACAGACAGTTGTGCGTCATTCAGCCTGAAAGAATACCGAGCAGCAATCTCTTCCCCTCTGCAATGGCTTCTGGATCTGGTCAATTGTCTTTTGATCCATATGATTCATCCAGTGATGATGAAGAATATTGAATGCTTAGAAGGGTGGCTGCAATGACGCCCGGATGAAGCGATCGTGCCATGCATTTATTGACAGCTGCAAGGTTTTCTTTGAATTCACCACCTAAATCACCAAAGAACTGGGGCCAAGTTTATGTGAAAGATTACCACTCCCACCCTATGGAGATTTGCAGCACACTTTCGATACCAGATATCACAGATTGGTGACGCCAACAGGAGTAAAGGCTCTCAAAGTACACCAATCTCTCTAATGTGGCACACAACATATTGTGCATTATACCACATGTTCTCAGAGTGGAGGCCAGTTTCTCCCTTGGGCGAGTCGTAAGTGGCTGGAGGCAGTCAGTATCATAAGCCGAGACCCTTTGCGAAACAGTTGTTGTTAGGGAGTTTACTCAAGCCAATAATGTGATATTCGAAGGTGATAACCCAGCATTGGATACAATGGAAATTGAAAACGACTTCGAATTGAAGAGAGAGACATGAGGAAAGAATAGTGCATCACATGGCAAAGGTCCACCAATTTTTGGAGGTGTGGCAGCTAAACCCGATATGCTACACATGAAGAACCTCACGCCAAGAACCAGCAAATGACAGCCGTTTGATACATTTTGTATACTGAACCGATTGGCAAAGCATCCTGGTCAAACATTCAGCATGACGGTGCGGCTGCATTCAAATTGCCAGGAAGATCAACTTTGCCACTAGTTTTGTCTGTGAAGGACCTTTCTGGAGGACGAACACAGGTATTCAATGTCTACCAAATCCGGTGAATCAACCATCATCCAGGACAAAGTAATGAGGATGGTGCACCTGAAAGTATTTCCGACACCAAGAATTCGCTTAACTGGAATTGTGACTTGGATAATTCAAATGACAGCGAAGATGACTGGGAGGCAGACGATGAAGCTGATGTGGAGCAAGACAATGGCATCATGAATCCGGAATGCCCAGAGAAGCAGGGGGCGAGTGCCACACCTAATGTCCACCAATTGATTCGGCCAACACCCAGGTCAAACAATGAGGCTGAAAAGGTGTTGCTGACGGTCAATGCAATGGAAATAAAATGGAGTAAGGGAAACAAGAAAAAGTAGGTCAGAATGAGTCAATATGTTGTCACTAGGATCTATATGTTGATTGACCGAGAATGTCACATAGAGACATGGTATGGGACAAGAGTGAGCAGTCGCATGTGGATATTGATTGATGAACAGAAGTATAGCGGGCAAAATGTATCATTTACCTAGATATATGCATTGTAATAGAATGAGAGTAACCTGTTCAAGAAGAGTACTGGGCTCGGCTTTGCCAAAGGGCACAGTCTCAATCAGGCAGGAAGGCAACCAATCAGTTCAAATAATTATGGTTACAGTTGTTGATGACAGCAGATTTTGACCACACAATGACTTAAAATGAGCGACAATGCAGCGTCAACAATGTTTGGTCATGCAAATATGGTAATTGAAATGTGACATGTTCGCATTTATGCATAACCATCAGATCGGCAGCCTTTATCGGCAAAACAGACAACGACACAGTCACTGCCCTATTCTGAAAAAGAGTTTCAACGGTGGGTGAACGATTTTGGTTCTGTAAGTCAGCTAATTGAACAGTGACTTTGGCATTCTTATACATAATCCAAGTATTGGCCGCGTTTATGGGCAAAAATGTAAGCGACAGGCTCCCTGCCCCATCTTGACAATTAATGTCAATGGAGCGTCAAGGAATTTTGGTCTTACATCTTGGGTAATCTACGTGGCGCTTGATTGCAGACATCTATTCACCCTGAGTTGGCAGCCTTTAGAGGCAGAAAAGCAAGATATACTCCTGCGACAGCCTCCAGGACAATTGAAAGTTAATTCATTTTTAAGCTGCTACTCAGTGTTGATGAGCATTTTAGCCTATAAAACTGGTCAAACTTCGTATGTAGACAATCATCGCCACATTGGTCTTTGATTGACCATGATGCAAGGCCCCAAACAGTTGACGCTCCGTTCATGCCCACTTTCATGATTTGGCAGGGAGTGTGTCGCTATCTCTACCACCTATAAATGTGGCCAATACTTTGATTGTATCCGACAACAACCAAATCACTCTGTGATTACCTGCCTTACCAGAGCAAAAATTTTTGACGCTCCGTTGACACTCATTTTCAACATGGGGCAGGGCATGTGTCACTTTCTCATTTGCCTATAAAGGTGGCCAATACTTAGAATATGTATAACAACGAACATGTCACATTTAATTACATAACTTACAAGACCAAGAATCATTGAACCTCCGTCGACACTCGGTTGTAGGAGATAGTGGCCATGTCGTCACACGCGTTTCTACCCATACAGGCGGCCAATACTTTCATTACACATCACCGCGACCAAGACTCTGATTCAGTACCTGACTTACAAGGCCAAAAATAATTGACGCTCTATTGACACTCATTTTCAGAATAAAGCAGGGAGCATGTTGCTTTCTCTTTTGTCAATAATGGTGGCCTATACCTCATTTATAAATCTTTGCAACCAATCGCCACTCTGAGTACCCAATGTGGAGTAGAAGACATCGTTGAGGCTCCGCAGACTCTCATTTCCAGGATTGCGAAGGGAGTATTTGTCTGTTTTTTCTTATTGTAATGGCGGCCAAAGGATTTCAATAGGGTCAATGACGTACCAAAGTCAATATGTTGCAATGAACAGCAGGATATCTGAATGCAACCATAAATAGAGAGACCTGAAACCCAGAACCAGAGATTGGAACTGACAGGTCTAGCCAAACCCAGCAAAACTCGTGGATTGATGGGTACAGGTCCAGGTTTGGCTCACCAAGAAGCAGCAGGTCGGGTTTTTGGGCAGGTGTGGAACCGAACTAACCTGTTTTTGCTGTCCAAATCTGTTGTGAAGACCACCCCTATCAATCAAATGATGAAAATCCGGCGACCAGAAATCAAGACTGTTGATGTCTTGGCTGAGAGGTGTGCAATGCCAAAAGGGGAGCTATACAATCACATTGCTTGGTGATGGAAGAGATTTACTGACATCCCAGACTATGTTGATCACAATCAGTATTTCAGTTGTCTCAATGATGCAAAATACATTCGGCATCTATGCAGTAGCAATTCTGGTGACATCTTGACAATGCGACGAGCAGGCAATCCATATGGTTCATTGCACTGGGTCCCCAAGGTGGAGAACGTATAAGGCACCAAGAAATAATACAGTGCTTTTCTGGATAGGGACGAGTCTGGATAGCCACTTCAAGTCAACTGCTGGACGCATTCCTGCATGGTTGATGTGTCTTTTCTTTGTCGAAGAAGCTGAATTGAGCATTAAAGCGCTTGTTGCCTTCATTCAGATGTTTGCAACATGGCCGATCTGTCAGACTGCTGGTATGGCGATTGTCGATGAGAGACATCAACCTGCAATGCGACACTTGCACAATGGAAGCTACTGTGGCAAGCCTCATTTTGGCGTTGGAACCACTGACATTGTCCCTATATGTGGCATCTATCGAGCTGTACACCTTCTCCCACTGATGCCCCAACTATATAGAATACGGTGGTACATGAGCAACACAATTGACTTGTATGCATTCCATTTGATTTACATGTTGATGATTTGATTCGATGCTTGAAGTAATCGTTGTAGTGATATATTGAATTCTGAAGAGTGTTTCCTCTGAATTTTTGTCATGGGCGTTGTGCAAGCTTCTGTATAATGGATGTCTCAAGGGATTAAATAGTTAAGAATATTCTTGAAATCAATGGATCAGTTCATGAAACTGTTCAACCGACTAAAATCTAGAGGACCAACGTGGAACAAACAAGTGCGGTAAATTACCTTGAATGCCTGAACAAGTTTTTCAAATTTTGTGACGACACAATCACATCATTTGACACTCCAAAGCTTGGTGGCTGGTTGCAAATCAGTCGCTGGGATTATTTATGGAGGATGTGGAGAAGGATCAGTGCATGGGGTCCATTTTCGGAAACCAATTTCGCTTTTTGCTGATGGTTCAAGTGCACATGAACATAATAAGTAGAGCCATTCTTGAGAAATCAGTATGTGAGATGTCCATGGTTGAGACAGGCCTACAAATGATGCGACAGAGGCATAAGATTGATAACTTCTGATATCTACCCTTTTTCGCAGTAGCAGAAGCTCTAATGGATGCATAGTTGTCAGTGGAAGCTCATCTCGAATGATGATTGTAGAAACCATCTCTGACATCATTCGTCCTATGAATATGGTTCCACATTATGGGTTGCATACATGATAAGTTCAGCAGTGAAAATAAGGCGGAATTATAGTCTACGTTCAGGGAGCCGAAGCAATGGGACAATACAGTTTCAGAACTCAGAGCCGAAGGAATGCAATCAATTTGCTTTTCCTTTCTTCTGTTTCTGCCTTCACTTTACCTTACTTGTGTAATTCTTTGGATGTTAGCCCAGGACACATAGTACGAGCTCAGTATTATACCACGTCAGAATGGCAACCAACTGGAGGAGCAATTGTCCCATGTGCCAGCTTTGCTGGAAGGTCACCCCGAGGAGTACAGATCAGTTTCGGGACTTGTAGGTATTTACACCTTTGTACATGGCATAGCTACTCAATAATTCCTGGCCTTTCATCTGTCGTTTTCTGTTCTACAGTTTATGCATCTGAGGTGGTCTGTGCATAAAGAGAGGGATAACATAATAGTGGCACTTAACATGGTGCGAGGTAACAGTATTTCCTTGATGTCAGCTCACGATGACTTTTTCATCTCGAGCAGTAATGTTGCCTATGCATTTACACTCACAATTACTCCCATCCATTTTGGCAACTGTATTCGGATTTGTATTATACTTATGTCTATAATGCCAACAAGACACATATATACCCATTCAACACAAGTTTGTTGTATATATATATTCATTTCAGAATAGTCACAGACACTTCCAACTGAAAACAGAAATACATTAATTCATTCGAAAAGAAATGGGACCTGGTATTCATTCGGTGGATATCATTACCAACCTGATATTTGGTATTACTACATCTGTCTTGGTTTCATAACCTGTAATAGCACTATTGGACTATCTCTATATGAGGCTTTGGGATTAGTAGCCAGTTGTGGTAGATATTGTAGAGTAGTTAGATAGAGAATTGAAATCTATACTATAGCAGAGTACAAATTCTAGTACATGTAATGGTGCTACCCCAGTACTCTATGACCTAGATATATACTGCACGTACCTAACATAACATTGCCTAGAACAGCAGATGAAACACCTTATCATTGCACTATACAGTAATATGCAATGGTTTCATCATAATAATTCAATTGTTTCATATATATACAGGACAGTTAGGGGTAATGGGTGATTCATGCTCATCAAGTACAACTTGCCTATAAAAAGAGTACACTGACATGTCACTACGACATATTGCTCTGACACGATCACTCTGACACTATTGCACTAACAAGTCATGCTGACTGGTCGCTTTGACAACAGCATTCTGATCAGACTGCACTGGTAGATTACACAAACAAGATCACTCAGACATGGTCACACTAACAATGTTGCACTAACATGATCACTCTTACCAGATCACTCTTACAAGATCACTCTTACAAGATCACTCTCACCAGTGGTGGCAGCAACGGTCCCGGGTTATCAGGATGTGGTCTGGGTTGGAACAGAACCCAAGGCCCCTGGCCAGGTCACGAACCACCAAGGTACCCAAACCAGGTGACCAGCGATGGGTTGTGACCTGGACAGCAGTTCGAATTTACCGTTCGTATAACTTTCGCAGGAATTTCCCTATACATGAGTTCAAGGGTTCTGATTGTATCGTGACATGATCAATATGTAGATTGTGCAGTTTTAGCAGCTCTTGCACCTCCCGTGTTCAGTTTTGCAATCTGACCAACATTTGTTTAATTGCTGTGAAATAACGCCAATTTGTATGCGAAATTTCCTGGTTTTTGATGGTGAATCACCGAATATTGGTCTGCTCACAAATCTGAATTCGGGAGGTGAAAGAGCGGGTGAAACTGGACAATGTACATATTGATCATGTCATGATACAATCAGAACTCAGATAATTGTTTGGAGCGAAAGTTGTGAGGTTCAAATGTTGGGTTTTTGATGATAAAACCGGCCCAATTGCAATGGTCCGGGGTCAGGGTGTGGTAAAATCTGTTGCAATGGTCTGGGTCCGGGTGGAACTGGAACAGGAACCAAACCGGGAGTGTGTTCCTGTTGCTACCACTGCACCTGTATAAGCCACCTCTGGCAAGGTGGCTCTGGCAAGGTGGCTCTGGCAAGGTGGCTTATACTGGTGGCTTATACAGGTGGCTCTGACAGGTTACTCTGACTAGTTGTTCAGATAGATTGCTCTGACAATTACATTCCACTCTAACAAGCACCATGCCAATTACATATGCTAAACCCAAACTGCATACTCAAAATTATATTTGGGAATTCTAGTGGCCACAAACCCTGGTGGCTGTACCACATATCATCTATCTCTATAGGTCACTGTGCTTAATATTGACAACTGAACATCTACAATGTATTTGAAATTGTTATAAAACTCTCTCGCTACACTCACTCTGAATACCTTGCAGTTAGATGGAGCCAAAGTAAGCATTTCATAGTTGAAACTTTATCTCTACTATAATTGCTACACGCAGCTGTATGCATCAGCAGCTGGGAGAATCAGCTACAGGTAAGAGTGATCTGCAGAGTCAAATGAAATCTTTCTCAGCTGCCATTCTGGGAATCAGGGTACCCAACTACCCAAAACCCGTATAACCAATACAAACAATGAAGGATAGAGGTATGGGTCACTCAATCTTAGACTAGATAACTTCTCTCCTCAAAGTTGTGATGTATCTGCCCCCATATATTCGAGTGCTGCACTACACACCTCCATAACCACCACCCATGTGTACTCTTATTATGATATATTACCTGTGATGCAATATGTAAATTATAAATCATATATTCTGTTCACCCTCAGATCATATTGGTGGCTGTTGCTCACCAAGCAGTGGTAGAAGAATCTGACTGAATATATGGGATGATGCAATCTGGTTTGGTTTCTTAGCACTTGATCGAAATAGTTGTGCAATTCGTATGGTTCCGAGTTGAAATTGTGCTAAACACTGGGATTTGCAGAGCTAGATACTCTAGTTGTTGTATGGGACAGATTACATAGTGTAGCCCATCATTTGAGTTTGTGGGCAAGATTATGATGAGCAAGATTGGCAGATTACTGGAATTTTACAAAGTGGTATAATATTAATTCTAACTTATGGAACCAAGAACTAATGCTGAACTTGGGAGTATCCAGTGTGACATTGACTCAGTCATGGGAGGCAAAATTTATATAGTACCAATTGGACTCTGACAATGTCTGTAACTCTGGCAATGACTCAAATACTATCAACTAACCTACTCTGATATGCAAAGCAACACCACCAATAATATGTCACTACTTTAACTCATACTCTGAAGACCAAACTCATACTATACAACTGTGACTCTGACAATCACTCACTATCTGTCAATTCCCCTAACTGTGATACTCACTCTTATGTAGTGTTAGCAATGGTTCCTGACTGGCACTTCGGGTCTGGGTCCTGATCAAAACCAAACCGTTACCGAATTGCAGGTCCGGGTTCTGAATGAGCCAGAACCGTCAACTTGGGGTCGTTTCGATATTACATTCCTCACCCGTCTGAACTGGGCGGGTTGTTAGTGGGTCGCCCACTGTGTCCATCTATTGATTCATATAGGGCTCTTGTTTTTGCAGTTTGTTAATAGTATCTTATCAAAATCGCCTTTTAAACAACCAATACTATATTTTTCCATATTTTGCAGTTTGCGATAACAATTAATTTGGAATCTGTGATTCTACCGTCAATACATTGTATTGTTACCGATCGAGGCAGGGAATAATTCTGGTATGTGCTCGAAGATCCACCTCATGCCTCGAATACCTAATATTCAAGACATAATACTGTAGACGCTCGATTGATGCTCATTTTCACCATGCTGCAGAGAGTGTGTCGCTGTTGTTTTTGAGCCTAGAGGGTGGCAATATCTCATGAATGGATGGCTGCAACCAATTGAAACATAAACTACCAATGATGCAAAGCTAAACATCTTTGACGCTCTTTTCACACTCGTTCTCAGAATAGGGTGGTGTCCGTGTTACCATGTCTTTGGCCTATACACACTGCCAATACGTCAGTTATGCATAACAGCAACCAAATCACTGTCTAATGACTGTACTTACAAGAACACAACTCGATGACGCTCCGTTGATCCTGATTTCAATACAATGTCCATTCACCCTCTACTGCCATCGACAATTGTTTTCATCATAATTTGAACATATTGGTTGTCTTTCTGACGGATTGAGAATCGGCCCTGTGGCAAAGCCAAGCACAGTAATTTTCTTGCACTGTTCGCCCACATACTACTAATATTTATTTATCTCGCCAAAAGATTTATTGCGCCAGCTATACATCTGTTTGTCAACCGATATTCACAAGCTACTGCTTACCATTCGCCCATAATATATCTCTAACTGAAACTTATGGTGAAGTTACATAAATAAGCTGGTGGAACATTGACGCATTCTGTGCAACTTTTTCTTGATTCCCCTATTCCTCCATGGTTCCATTGCATTGACCATCACCAACACGTTTTCAGCCTGTCTCTTCAACTTCTGTGTTGGCCGAATCAATCCAAGAACATTTGGTGCAGCATGCACACCCCACTGCTCTACGCATTCCAGATCCTCAATGCCATTGACTTGAGCTATATAGGATTCTACGTCTGCCGCACTATTGACTTCGCTGTTGTTTGGATTGTCCAAGTCGCCATTCCTGTTAAGCTAATTTTCGGTGTCCGAAATGTTGTGAGGCGCGCTGTGCGCATCAATTTCGACTGGATAATGGTTGATTCTTCTGATTTGGCGGACATTGAATATTTGAGTTTGTGCTCAAGGGACGTCCTTTCAAGACTGAGCTGGTGGCAAAGGTGATCTTTCTGACAATTCATATGCAGCCGCACCATCATGTTGAAAGTGTGACCAGGATGCTTCGACAATCTCTTCCATGTCCGAAATGTATGCTATGGCTGTCATCTGCTGATTCTGAGCGCGAGAATACTTCTGTGTAGCATGTAGGTTTTGTCTCCCCTGCGACATCTCCCAAAAGTTGTGGACATTGGCCATTCTGTGCAATGATCTTTCCTCCACCTCTGTCTTCATTTCCGAGTCATTTTCTGTGTTTGTTGTATCCAATGCTGGGTCATTGCCTTCCAAGATCCTTCTATTGGCCAAAGCACACTGCCATACAACGACATTTTCGCGAAGGGTCCCGCCATATGTTTTTGACTGCCCCCAGCCGATGACGTCTCACCGCAAGGATAAATTGGCCTCCGCTCCGACAGAATGTGGTGTGATTGTGACAATGTCGCGTGCCACATTGCAGAGATTGGTGTACTTTGATTTGGTTACCTCCTGATGGCCCCACCAGTTGGTTAAGTCAGGTATCCAGAATCAACTCCCAGTCACCATTGGCTTGAAGTGGTAATCATTGAGATTTGGATTAATTTGCCCTCAGTCCTTTGGCGCTTCAGGCGGTGAATTCGAATAAAGCCTGGTGGCGGTCAATAAAACCGCTGTGCGATCGACTTGTCCAAGTGTTATTTCGGCCACATTGAATGAGGTTCAGTATTCTTCATCATCACTTCACAAATCATATCGATCGAAGGATGATTGCCCAGATCCCGAACCCGTTGCGGAGGTGACACCATTGTTGCTCGGTACACTGTATGGATTATTGACCAGCACACCACGATGTTTCTCGCAGTATTTATTCTCCACATAGTTCAGAAAGGCCTATTGGTATTGGGCAGAATAGGATGTCTCGCCCTCAGGATGAATGTCCATTCCCTTGTCCCACTCCCTAAACAATTGCGACTTCCTGAAATGATCGAGGATATTTGCAGCAATGAGAAGCATACACCGTCAGTGGAATCACTTAAGCATATCATTTGGACAGCTTCTGTCCCGCTAACTACGCGGTGAGGGACAAGTCTTCCTGCCATTGAGTCCTCTTCTTAGCTACAGCTCCCATAATGCCATCCATATGATTGAACATGTCATTGTAGACTGTGAAAACATGATGCAATGTGACTGTATGCCTCTTCGACATGCACAGGGTCCAATTGTGGAGTCGCCTCAAACCTTCCTTGACGTACTTGCCATTGGTCCATTCATCCTGTGTTGTGAAAGGTGGCTGGCAATCACCATATTTTGGATTATTGAGCCACTCGCGGGTGAATTCTCGTAATCAGTAGCCTCGCTCAAACAACTCCTGTGTTCAGTCCCAATGTGTTTCGACATCCATGAATGGTAGTACCGCAATGCGGACTTTGGCTTTCAGGCAGTCAAGAACTCGTTTTGCCAACCAGGTGTCAGCATAATCAATACAGCAAGCATTGGCTGCTATATGTAGGTCAGTTTCAGAACTTTCAAAATATCTTGAAAATCCATACTTTCTCAATTATCTTTGCTAAACCTGTTCTCATAGCGGCCACCTTATTGATTCGAGCATTTCCCTCTTCCCGAAGTCATTGGCTTTACCCAATGTCTATGCTTTCATTCTCTCCAAATCGCTGATTGTGCTCATGGGCTTCCCAAGACCTGATGTAGCCTTTTACACCGAGACTGCTCATGAATGCACCTAAAGCCAGCTGTATGACATGAGCCAAGCATGGTATGTGGTTCCTCAATGCAGGCTACTCGATTCCGGACTCCTCCAGTGTTGATTGTAGCTCACGAGTCATCGAGGAATCTGGGGAAGCATTATCAGTCAGAATTCCTAACAATCGGCCGTCAGTAAGTTCAAACCCACCAAGAATGTCCAACATACGTATCGCTAGCCTTGCTCCAGTATGTTGGCACTTGACCTACCATCCTAAATCAGCTTTCAAAACTGCAAAAGAATAGGTGATCAACCTCGTCCAAAGTGAATTGTACTTCACACAATGACCAATTTCGATCAATATAGTAACCAATGACAGACAGTATGGTGAGTCTGATTGGTGATGTCCATCCGTCCAATGTTAAACTAACTATATTTGGTGACAGCAATTGCTTCTTAATTGCATCCACGGTCAGTGCATATTCCCCCTGGCACATGTTGCCAAGGGTCATGCAGGATGGCAGCACTACGTCACTTCATAATGCTTCATGACCATCGTAGCTTGAGAGGCGATACTGGATTCCATGGAATATGAGCCGAAACATATCTTCACAAGAGGTACCGATCCCATGTGTCTTGGTGATATTCAGAAATTTCGCAGTACTTAGTTGCCAGTTTGGAGCGTTTTGTTTGTCACTTCAGTCAATATGGATTGACCTGGATGTCAAATATGAATTTCCTCTGCAGACTTACGATTGTAATTCCTCGACTTCGTTGGCTCTTCTCGACATTCAAAGCTGTTTCATGGACCGTCTACCTAGTCGAATCTGTAACTTCTGACTGTGTTCATTCGTGCAACTTTGTGATGTGAACCACTGCCAGCAAGGTTCTCCCCATTGAGCTGGTCCCATGTTGTGATGGATGGCGAAAAATTGATGACAAACGACACATATGATTCCAGGGCTGTGTGTCTCCTCCTTTCCGTAGTGCGAATAAAATCGCCATGTAGACGCAACACTGGAATTATTTGCATCAATGGTCTGTTTCGAGTGTACAATCATTGAAGCCCTCCAATCATCGAAGAAGATTGGTAAAGTAAGGTCGCTCAAATCAAGAATCAAGACCCATTCATTTCTGGAAAACAACATAACCTCTAGCAATGAGGTATTTAAAGATTTCGAATCTGCCATGGCGGTAGGAATAAGAAAGCTGGGCAATCAGAATCCAGAGACTGCCGAAAGTTACGTTATAGTAAAGCAGAATGCGTGTTCTTAAATATTGACTCTACAGCTACAAGCAAAACAATCAGATATATGAGACATTACAGGCATATTTCTGAAGTTCTATACGAGGACATATTGAAAAGACTGACCACGTAAGACTCAATTTAGGAACAACGCTATGCAGTTCATAGCTGTGTAGCATACTGAACCCCCAGAGAAACTGTTGACACTCTGTAGGTTCACAATTGTAGGTGGACACGATATCGTCACTAGTATTTTTGCCAATATGGGCCGCCTATTGGATGATTGTGGGTTAATGCCGTTCCATAGCCCATAGATTATCCATGATGCAACATCAAATTCAATTGACGATCTATTGACGCTCAGTTTGGGACATTGTTACAATGTTGTCGCTAGCATTTTTGCCTAGAAAGATGGCCAACAGTTTGATTATGGATCAATGTGGTCGCACAGCCCCGTGATTTTCCAAGATCCAAGGCCTAAAATCGTTGACGCGCCATTGAAACTCATCTGTAGGGCATAGTTTTGATGTTGTCGAATCCATTTTTGCATAGACAGGCGGCCGATAGTTCAATTATGGGTTAATGTGGTTGCACAGCCTCTTCATTATCCAAAGTGTCAGGCCAGAAATTGTTGACACTCCTTTGACTCTCAGTTCTAGGACATAGCAGCAATGTTGTTGCGACTATTGGGGCCTAGAAAGACGGCCATTAGTTTGATTATGGGTCAATGTTGCCGCAAAGCCGTACCATTTTCCATGGTGCAAGGCCAAATATCACTGACGCTCAGTTGACTCTCATTTTTAGGACATAGCAGCGATGTTGTCACAAATATTTTTGACTAGTATGTTGGCTGATAGTTCCATTATGAATTAATGTCGCTGCGAAGCCCTTGGATTTGCCAAGATGCACAGCCAAAAGTCGTTAACACTCCATTGAGGCTGATTTTTAGAACATAATAGCAATGTTGTCATAACCAATGTTGCCTAGAACAGTGGCTAATAATTCGATTATGAGTTAATGTCGCTGCAGAGCCTATGCATTGTTCAAGATGCAAGGCCAAAAGTTGTTGATGCTCTGTTGATGCTCATTTTTACGATGGGGCAAAGATCGTGTCATTCTACTTGTTCGCTATAACGCCAACCAATTCATTAACATTTCACCGATAAGACAATGCAGCCCTTGGATTGTCGGATGTGTAATTTTAATAATTGTTGAAGCTCTGTTGAAACTCACATCAATCACATCTAATCAGCCTTTGTACACTCTACAAATGTATCTGACCAATCTTATACTCATTATTGTCATCCAGGATTGCGTTTCTAAGTATTATCATGTGCATCGAGGAGCTTTGTGGCCTCATAATTTCTGATCCACCTCGATCCACTGTATCTGGGTGGGAGATGACGTGGCCCTATCAGATTCTTGCGCTTACGGCCGGCAATTTACGGCATGTAGATCATTTCACTAGTTTTTGGTAAATATAGCTCGCCATCGTCACCTTTCTTCATCCAGCTCCTTCCCCTCAGATTCTGTAACATTCCATATGCAATTTCAAATATCTCAACCATGTGCACCAGGTCTGTGCAGGGAGTTATGCAGTTGCATGCATAGATGAATGCTGCATGACGGTCGTCTTTCAGACAGATTCATGTTGAGTACCGACCACTCTTTCTATGACTTGTAAGACATGACTCACTTGAATTGTGTTACTACATTTCGTCAGGAATATAGCGTTTCCTTTCTCACTTAATGGGTAATTTGCAAACCGAAATCGAACATATTTGCCGTCTTACAGCCTTATTTGGATAGTAGAACTGGAGAATGGTGCATTCGACCCTTGCACATGCAAAGACGAATTACCATGTCTCACAATTTGGTCACTGAAATCAAGAAAAGGCTGACACATAGCAAACTGTGTTCACAAACTGCTCTTCACTAAGATATGACATCAAAAATACCAATTTGCCTCTCTATTACGCTGATGACGCAGGAGCCATCACCATGTCTTCATCCAAATCCAATTTCTCTGAGGTGATTAGCTGGGGAGGCTATTTGGAGGGGTAAAAGCATCCGACTTCAACAGGCTTCGCATTTTGAAGATGTGATGAATCAGGCTCAGTGGCAGGCGCAGGCCTGGGTATACCGGTGTTCGACTGCGGCCTCCCAGAACCTAGCCTAATATAACTACTTCCGGGTCGAAAAGTCCCTTGCGGTATTTGTGATATTCCGGGGTCAATGTCAAGTCACTTCAAGTGCTCTCCAAATGATATCAGTGCGGGTGAGGCTGCATCATTTTCTGTGTCTGGTTTACCAACTGCCAGAACCCTCAATTCCAATGTGCGGTAGTTCTTATCTCTTTCACAGAAGGAGTCGGCTGGGTCCTCCCATCCTGGCTGTGTCACTTCATCAAGTATCATTTGCTTCTGCCAAAACCTCTTCACCCGCTGCTGTATGGTTTTGGACATTGTGCCCACCACCCAGCCGGGTTCGTCATCTTTGCTCAGCTGGCCCTGCTCTGTCTCTTCATCAACCTCATCTTCCCTATTCTCCCCGTCGTTGGAACTTGCATGATTACTCAGACTATCTTCAATAGCCACCATCACCTCCGGAAAAGTCTGGTTGGGCTCTCTAATCGTCAATTCCACGTTGCCAGCTTTCCTCGTATCTTCCTGGTCTTGCTGAACACCTGCCTCGGTATCTTCAACTCGCATTCTTGCCAAAGTGGTTTTTCTCGCAACATGATTCTCGATCAGTTTTGCTTTCTCATCATTGCTTACGATGTTCATTTCTCGTTGTTTCTCAGCTGCAAGCTTCTCTTTGGATCGCAAGCTGCGCAATGCCCAAAGAAATCGGACTGATACTGCTTACAATCCGCGCTGGCCTTCATTCGCTTGATGACGTCGTTGTGTGGACCGCTTTGTAGATTTGCCATATTTTCCCGCTGGAAGTGTTGAAAAGTTCTCTTTCGGAGGATTCACCTTTGTACTTTGTGTCGACTTTGTTGTTGGGTGAGATGTTCGATGTTGCAAGATATGGACAATGAGGAGGCAAGCTGCATGTTTTGTGTCAAGGTTGGTACGGTTAATCATCTTGAACAAAGCAAGATCTGCCTTTTGACTCTCAATAAAATGGGAATAGTTAGGCTAACCATACAACATGACTTGATTGTTAGCGTCAGTTTCATGTAATATCCCGGGGATCAATTGAGACACACATCAGCAGGCGTCCTTTCCCTTGAAGAAGGTCCTATGTATATCTGACAATCATGCCATTTCGGCTGTCATACACCGCAATGTATCCCTGTAAATTAACACACAACATTGGCCCAACGTATTGCATATCGCGGGGCGGTGGGAAACTCCTGCAACTTGCAGCCATATGCAGCTGGATTCATCTTGAGTATAACGAACATGTTGGCTGCTACTTATTCCATTTGGACATGAAGCTACCTATATAGTCCTCAGGACTTCCCACCTCTTTTTGTTATCATCTTCCTCTCCTATTCCACACCACCAAATCAGACATACACAACCACCTCTGCCAGGTGAGTACAGATCCGAATCAAGCCAATTGACAGGCACTACATCAAATACGTCACTGATTGGCACACATTAAGAACGCAGACACCTGTTAGTCCACTGCGACTCTGCCAATTCAGCCACCAATAATATGACCCAATATGCAGATATAAAAATCGTCCGTCAGACCCGAAGCAGCAAGAATCACACGCAGCATGAAGTTGGATGTGAGTATATCCATATCGAGGGAAACGGCCGTCAATTAACCGTATAATGTACAGCAGGTGTAGGTTGAGAGCTACGTGACCAAGGTATCGCTACCCGTAACAGGAAACCTGCATGAGCGACCAAAGCATTTATCCGCACAGTCCGCGAGATGAAACCTCGTCATGTAGTCAGCTCTGGGATTTTCGCATCAGAATTTCCTGATAAGCATCCCCCTGAGTAGATGAAAACTGCTTTAATCACCTTAGAGGAAACTACAAATGCGTAGATGGTTGAGGTAATAGCCGAATCTCACTGTTAGAAGCAGAAATTCATTTCTTGTAGGTTTTCAACATGTCTGCTACTATGGCATGGCAAGGAGGTCGGGTTCAGCTGGAACAGTCCGACTTGCATCTGGCATTGGATATGTCCAGAATGGCCAAAGGAGTGTTTTCGCATGCCACAATAGAGGAAACTCAATCTCTGTTCATGAAACCTCACACCGAGGTCCCAGTATAGAAGAAGCATGGTGATGAGTTTCCTGGGCGTACATGGGTGAAGGCTGCGATAGAAAGACACCCAGGGATGCTTTGTCAAAACCACACAACCAGATGCCTTGGTTGCCAAAATTGCACTGGAAAGAATGCGTAGACACGCTTGAGATGCAAAGGAACAGAAGCTCCTTCACCCGACCAATGCAGACAGCCCACTCCAGAGCCGACCCCAAGTCAGCCAGGAACGGCACTGGCCCCATCCTGAAACAATTCCAGAGCACAACACTCCAAAATCCACAATTTGCCGGCCGGATATGTGTATTCACATATTTCTCTTCCCTGCGCTGAAATTTTCACTCTTGATGCATATGCCCTGCATAACCAGCACGATACAGATTTCAATCCAGATATGCTGACTGATGAAGGAATATCCACTGGTTAGTACACTGTCTGCTGCGTGGTAATGCAGCTGACATCCATTTTGAAGACAAGAGCAGCCGATTGAGCGAACCTGCAAGTGCTGCACACACCTTCGACAACCACACTCAATGCCTGGTAGCGCCAAGCGTTCCCCTCTCTGTGGGGGAGTGGTGGTTGACTTTGGCTTCACTCCATACCTTTTGTCTGTGTCCGCTTGCTTTTGCAAGTGTATCTCGGCCTTCTAAAGCTCTCTTCACCACTCAGCATTAACATCAACCGGTAATCTACCAAACAACTCGCCAATTAATGTTTTCGCCGGTCATCAACGCCAACAACATCCCCGTAGATATTCCCATAAGTGAGGACTGTAAGCGTCTAAGCCATGGCCCAGCAGTGCAGTCTAAGTGATGTTCCGTAATGCAGTTGCCTCAAAAATACTGCAAAATGTGAGTGCTGAGATACACGCTCCGTGAAAGCTGTTCGAACTGACTATGATGGATCCAAGACCCGCTTCTCGGACACCGATAAAAAGAAGTACAAGAAACAGGCCTTACTATTATAGTGCCATCCAGCCCCCCATTCCAGCCAAGGCCGACGATGGTCAGCGGGCTGTTCATGACCTAGGATGATTCACTTCTGGACCTCCAAATGTCCTGCCTCACTCCTCGGTTTTTTGAGTAGGGGAGGTTGGGGTATTCCACTGTGATAACATCAATGAAACCCTGAACTGAGCGTGAGCGAAGATTTCTTAAGTGGTGGTCGTCAGATGACGGGATGTGCAGGGTATACTCTAAGAAGGGGTGCCAATGAATTCTGAGAAGCGGTTATGGGGGAGAAGATAGTGTTCCAGGGAGCGTGGCGGTTGCAACATTGCCGTGTGGGAGTTAATTTCTGGGCTTTGGATGTTGTCAGATATCTGGGGTCTTTCAGTTTTCATTTGTGTGGAAGCGGCTGCGGAGGGGAAATTTTGGTATTCCTATTAACTGAAGTTATGCCATGGCCGCCAGCGGCTAAATGCAATATGATTACAAACGAACAGACCTGCAAGTGATGACAAGCATTGATCGAAAAGCACAGGATTTTGTAGATTATTATTATCTACAATCAGTGGACGCTGTGAAGTATATTTTAAAGGATATATTTATATGTAGTATTAAAGAACAATGCAGTGATCAAGGAGAAAGTAAATGAAAATGCCAGAAAACCTGTCAAAACAATGTGAAAGATAGACTACGCCAAATCAAATGATTGCACAATGTGGATCTGCCGGTGGCAAAATGAGTGTCAATGGAGCATCGAGAATTATCGGTCAAATAAGTCTTGTAACAAAACATTCATTTGGCCGTGGTTATACATTATTGAAGTATTGGTCACCTATATTGGCAAAAATGATAGCGACATGCTCCCTACCTCATCTTGAAAATGAGCGTCAAAGGAGTGTCAAAGATTTTTGGTCTTGTATCCTGGGTAATCAGACCGCTGATAGGTTGCAGACAGTCATAAAGCAATTATTGGCAGCTTTTATAGCTAAAACAGATTGCAATACCCTCCCTACCCATTCTTGGAAATGAGCGTCAACGTTCAGTCAATGATTGATGGTTATGTATCTTGGGAAATCTGGGTGGCAACATGTTGCAGACAGTCATAATCGAATCGTTGGCCACCTTTATTAACAAAAGTGATAGCGATACCCTCTCTGCCCCATCATGAAAATGAGAATCAACAGAGTGTCAACAATTGTTGATCATGTATCGTGGGTAATCTGGGCGGCGACAGCTTGCAGACAGTCATAAACAATGTATTGGCCGCCTTGATAGGAAACAGAGAAAGTGAAATGCTCCCTGCCCCGGCTTGAAAATGGGCGTCAATGGAGCATCAGCACTTGTTGGCCTTCCATCATGGTTAATCACAGCACGATGTGGCTGTTATGGTCTATATACATCATTTTGACTCTTTTTGTATGCTAAAAGGCTCAAGAATACTTATCGGTAGCTCTGTGAATGAAATAAGTTGTTCCTGTTCTGGAGGATGTGGCGGGAATAACCCATACATATCTGCCAATACAGACTGCCATACCATTGTTTATGGATGCTTCTGATCAAGCGCCACTCATATTACCGAAGATGCAAGACCAAAGATTGTTGACACTCCATTGAGGCTCATTTCCAAGATGGGGTAGCGAGCGTTTCGCATTCTCTTTTTGCTATTAAGGCAGCCAATACTCTGTTTATGACTGTGTGTAACCTGTCGCCCCCCAGATTACCCAAGACACACAAACAACAATCATTGACCCTCCCTTGGAGCTCATTTTCAGGATATGGTACGATTTGTGTCTCTCTTCGTCATGATCAATAAGGCCGCCAATACCTCAAACACCTAGTGTGACATACCAACATCAATGTTTTACGATGAACATTAGCTTATCTGACTGCGACCATAAATGTGAAACCCGAAACGCTGAACCAGAGATTGGAACAGATGGGTCTAGCTAAACCCGCCACAATATACAGGTTGATAGTCCGGGTCCGGGTTTGGCCCGCCATGAGTCAGCAGGTCGGGTGTTTAGACGGGTCTGGAACTGAACCGCCCTGTTTTTGCGGTCCTAACCCTAACTGCTGACAGCTATCCCGGACCCATTGCTAACACTACTCTGTTTCTGGCAACAACATCAGCTCACAATTACCGTGCTCTGATACTCGCTGCATTTTCACCTATATATTAAGTAGTTTACCTCTCATAATGTAAACACACCATGTATGGTATAGTCCCAACTCTGACAATGAACTTGAGTATAACACCTTTACTGTATAACTTCAATTATTACCTTGACCATTATTCTGATTTGGAAAATGACACTATTGGTTTTATGATCAGATATGACAAGGACACCTTATACAGGCAGGATATAGAAATGAACAATATCATTAACCATAATGAGCCATGGACAGTGTGCAAATGCCCAGCTGATACTGCGATCTACCCATTACAAACTTGCACCATATCATCCAGTGCGCACAAAATTAACTCGATCCAGATCTGGCCACAACATCTGTAAGTATTCTAAAATGTCTGGAGGTTGCTGTGGCTGCAATATTCCAAACCTCAGTGGCAGAAACCAGGACAGCAGCAGCAACAGCCCCAAAAATAAACACTCCAATACCAGTTGCTATAGAAACCACTCCAATTACAATGTCCGACAGAGCAATCGATCTGGGAGTGGGATTGGTGTTACCAATATCTTCAAAGTCCAGTGGTTAAGCCAACAGCAAATTGTATTTTTCTCACAGGGAGCTTCTGGGAGAGTTTGGGAGTCATCAGGCAGGAATCCCAGGTAACTTACATTCGAGAGTCGACTGGACTGACGGAATGGCCTTCAGGTACACCTGCGAGTAGAGGCTACAATTCGGCTACAACATAGACGGTGTGGTGAATACCAACAGAGCCCTTTGCATTGCAGACAATAGGCCTAACAGCACTCTGCATCATGGTAGAGCAGTCAGGGCAAAATGATATCTTCATTAGGAATGCTGCTGGTGCCCCCTGAAATCATTCTTACTACTTATTGTTAAATCATTTTAAAAACTCATTCATTCAGTTTGGATTCTCATCCATTCATCTCTGTAGCTATCCTTCTACACATGGCATATCTGAACTGGCTAGAGGGGGTATTTGAATTCAATTCAACATAAACCTGAAGATGACAATTGAATTAAAGTACAGATGCACTTGCAGGCCATGACTGTTCAAACATGGATGCTGAAAATGAGCGAGTTTGAGTATACACTTTGAGGTTCAAGTTATACAACATTCGAGCGAATGATCATCTGAAGTTGTGAGATCGGATCGTGGAAGTTTCGAGCTACGTTTGGAATCCATGACCATGTGGACTGAGAGGCCATAATCATCGAAAATTGGAGAAACACATGGAGGCCAGAATTATGTGAACTTGGAGGAAGTGACTAAGGGGGTTTGGAGATCCACTTCAATCCCGAGATCGTGTGAACTCGGAGATGCACTGGGAGGCCATGATTGAGCATCATAGGAGCATCGCTTAGAGGTGGTTAGTCTTGATATCATTGATTGGGAGGTGCGATGGGAGCTGAGACTCTATTTGTCCATTACATATCATGCAAATTTGGGAGTGTGAAAAATAAACATTACCTGTAAACTCTCATGGAGTGCATACAGGTGGTAGTAGATCTGTAACGAAAAGGGCCAGGAGTAGAATTAGCATACAGGGGTTGACCAATAACCATGACAATAATGGTTGACTGGTTGTGAGACAGTCATTCTTGGGTAGAGGCTGTACTTTGTGAGTGCTGTACTAGGTGAATGTACACACACCTCCGATAACCACCCTCCCCACCTGGTTTTGGCAATCTTTTCCCCTCGTGATGCGAAGCGGAGTTTTACTATTGCTTCATCGCCACTTTCCCTGTGAGTCCGCCTGGCCAGTATGTTACCAGATCAAAAACCGAGTGTACCTCTTTACCAAATACAATCAGCATCGACGTCAATCCGTACTCCGTCTTCTATGGCCACACATGTTCTTTTGAATGTTGTATGCCGGTATCTACCAACAAATTTGGCTCTGTGAAGAGAATTCTGAGATTCTATGCCTTATCATAACATCGCCATCCACCAGCTCAACCAGGTCAAGCCTGATGATAGTCAGCCTGCCGTGAGTAACCTATGGAGGTTTCACTTCCATACCTCCAAAAGTCCTGCTTGTGAGAGCAGTTGGGGTATTCTGCCATGATAACTTCAGTGAGACCCTGGACCTGCTGTGAGCCAGAAGTTTTTAAATGGCGTACATGAGAGGTTGCAGTTGCAGGTTAAACTCTGGGAATGAAGAGGAAGCACTGATTTCAAGTCTGTGGGAAGCTATGCCGAATGGTGGAGGATGGCAGTTCACCTACATCTAGTGTTAGCAACTGTTTCGGACCGTCACTTCAGGTCTGGGTCCGGGTCCCAACCGAACCACTGCCGAATTCGCAGTCCGGGTTGTCAATAAACCCGAACTGTCAACTCGGGCACCATTCAATGGTAAACTCCCAACCCACCTGAATTGGGCGGGTTGTCAGCGGGTCGCGCAGCGGGTCCATCCATAGATTCGATTAAGCCACTTGTTTTAGCAGTATGTTAATAGTATCTTATCAAAATCGCATTTTCAACAACCAAGGATATGTTTTTGCATGCTTTGCAGCTTACAATATCGATTATTTTGGAATCGGTGTTTTACCTTTGATAGATTGGATTTTTGCGTAGCAGGGTCGTCAATAATTTTGTTATGAACCCAAAGATTCGCGCAATGCCTTGATTACCAAATATGCAACAACTAAAACCGTTGACACTCCGTTGAAGTTCATGTTCAGGATGAGACAGGGAGCATGTCACTGTTGTTTTTCCCAGTAAAGGCTGCCAATATCAGTTAAATGGATGTCTTCAACCAATCGGAAAATAGATAATCCAAGATGGGAAGCTGAAAATTGTTGAAGCTCTGTCGACACTCATTCTCAGAATGGGGCAGTGACTGTATTGCAGTCTTTTTTGGCTATAAAAGCTGCCGATACATCGGTTAAGCATAAGAGCGACCAAATCACTGTGTAATTACCGTACTTACAAAACCACAAATCGTTGATGCTCCATTGACCCTCATTCTAAGAATGGGGCGCTGACAGTGTTGCCGTCTTTTTTGCCTACAAATGCTAGCAATACATCGGTTATGCATAAGATCGACCAAATCACTGTGTAATTACCGGAGTTACAAAACCACAAATCGTTGACGCTCCGTTGATACTCATCCTCACAATGGGGCGGTGACCGTCTTGCTGTCTGTTTTGCCTATGTAAGCTGCCAATACATCGAGTATGCAAAAGAGCGACCAAATCACTGTGTAATTACCGGACTTACAAAATTACACATCGTGGACACTCCGTTGACACTCATTCTCAGGATGCATCAGGGAGCATGTTTCTGTTGATTTTGCCAGTAAAGGCTGCCAATATCTGATAAATGGATGTCTGCAACCATTCGGAACATTAGTTATCCAAGATGCGAAGCTAGAAATCGTTGATGCTCCATTGACTCTCATTCACAGAATGGGGCGGTGACCATGATGGAGTCTCTTTTGCCAATAAAAGCTGCCAATACATCGGTTACGGATAAAAGTGACCAAATCAATGTGCAAATACCGTACTTACAAAACCACAAATCGTTGACCCTCCATTGACGCTCATTTTCATGAATTGTCCATTCAAAATCAGCGGCCATCGATAATAGTTTTCATCATGATTTGAACTTGTTTCTAGTCTTTCTCACAGATTGAGACTTGGCCCTGTGGCAGAGCCGAGCGCAGTAACATTCTTGCACTGTTCGCTCTCACACGACTGAAATTTAGGTATCTTGCCAAAAGCTTCAATGCGCCTCCTATACATCACGTTATTAACCGATATTCACAAGGTACTGCGCACTACTCGCCAAAAATATATCTCTATCTAAAACTCTCGGTCAAGATACATAAAGAACCTGGTGACACATTGTCACATTCTGTCCTACTTTTCCTTCACTCCCTAATTCCTCCTTGTTTCAATTGCATTGACCATCATCAACACCGTTTCAGCCTGTCTGTTTGTCTTCCGTGTGGGCTGAATCGATCGGGGAAGACTTGGTGCGGTTCTCACATCCCGCTGCTCTGAGCATTCTGGATCCTCGATGATATTGGATTGCTCTATATCAGATTCAACGTCTGCCGTGCAATCATCTTCGCTGTCATTCGGATTATCTAAGTCCGCATTCCAGTTAAGCCAATCATCAGTGTCCGAAATGCTTTCAGATACGCTATCCTAATCACTTCCAACTGGATAACGGTTGATTCTTCGGACTCGGCAGGCATTCAATATTTGAGTTCGTCCTCCAGGGAGGTCCTTTGCAGACAAAGGTGGTGGCAATGGAGATCTTTCTGACAATTTAAATGCAGCCACACCATCATGATCAAAGAATGACAATGATGCTTTGAAGATCACTTCTGTCTCCGAAATGTATTGCACAGCAGTCATCTCCTTGATATGAGCGCAAGATTCTTTCTGGGTAGCAGGTAGGTTATGGCTGCCCTGCCACATCTCCAAACAGTCGTCAACCTTGGCCATTGTGTGCAATTTCTTTTCCTCTGCCTCAATCTTCATTTCCGAGCAGTTTTCTGTGTTTGTTGTATCCAATACTGGGTCAGCACTGGCCAAAATCCCGTAACTGGCTAGAGCAAACTGCCTTGCAATGATGTTTTCGCAAAGGGTCTTGCCTGCTATTGTTGACTGCCTCCAGCCGACACCATCTCGACCAAAGGAAAAACTGGCCTCCACTCCAATACCATGTGGTATGATAGAGATTATGTCGCCAGCCATATTGGAGAGATCTGTGTACTTTGAGTGCGTTTCCTCCTCTTGACGCCACCTGTCGGTTATATCTGACAACCAAAATGTACTGCTAATCTCCATTGGGTCGGAGTGGTAGTCATTGAGATTTGGATTAATTTGCCCGCAGTTCTTTGGTGCTTCAGGCGGCGAATTGAACTATAGCCTGGCGGCTATCAATAGACATGCTGCGCGATTGCTTCGTCCGGGTGTCATCTGACCCACATTGTTAGGCGTCAAGTATCCTTCGTCATCACTGAACAAATCATATGGATCAGACGATGAGTGACAGGATCCTGAAGCCGGTGCAAAGTGGATGAGATTGCTGCTCGGAAAAGTTTCGTGCATCTTGTCCGGCACAGGTCGATGTTTGGCGCAGTATTCATTCTCCACATAATTCAGCAAGGCCTCTTGGTATTGGGTAGTATGGGATGTCTCGTCCTCAGGATCAATATCCATTCCCTTGTCCCTGCTTCTAAACGATCCCAACTTCCAAAAAGGATCGAGGATATGTGCAGAAATGTGATGCATGCCTGTCATTGGAGTTCCTTCGGTGTAGTATTTCGACAGCTTCTGTCGAGCTGACTTCACAGCGGAGAACAAGTCTTCCTTCCGTGGAGTCTTCTTCTTAGCCAAAGCTCACATCACGCCGCCCATGTGATGGAACATTTCATCGAACACTATGATAAGATGATGCAATGTGACGGTATGCCTCTTCGACATCCAAAGGGTCCAATATCGAAATGGCCCCAATAGTTCCATGACATACTTCACAATGGTCCTTGCACCTCGAGTTGTGAAAAGTGACGGGTAATCAGTGTATGTTGGTTCTTGGAGCCACTCGCTTGTGAATTCCCGTAATCGGTGGGCGTGCTTGAGCAACTCCAGTGTTGAGTTCCAATGTGTCTTCTAATCCAGAATTGGTAGTAATGCAATGCGAACTTTGGCTTTTTGACACTCAATGAACTCATTTTGATGACCAGGTGTCAGCGAAATCAATACTGCAAGCATTCGCTGCTACCTGAAGGTAAATTTCAGAACTTTCAAAATATCATGAAATATGTACTTTCTCAATTATCTTTGCTAAACCTGGGTTCATGGCTGACACCTTATTGATTATAGTGTTGCCCTCCCTTCGAAGTCTTTCACTCTTCCCAATCTCTATGCTTACATTCTCTCCAAATTCCTGATCGCGCTCATGGGCTTCCCAAGACCTGGTGCAGCCCTTTACACCGAGACAGCTCATGAATGCACCTAAAGCCAGCTGTATGACGTTGGCTATGCACGGTATGTGGTTCCTCAAAGCCGGCCATCTGATTGTGGAGGCCTCAAGTGTTGATTGCAGCTCGCATGTCATCGAGTAATTTGACGAAGCATTATCAGTCGTGATACATCAGCAAAACACATTTCCGTCCTGGCGGAATGGCTCTGTCAGAGTGGACGTGCTCTGTGAGAGCCGTCAGCGACACCCCGGTGGCGTATTACTCCATGCCCGGCATCGTTTCAACGCGTATCATCCCATATCGCCGTGTGATCGTGGTTTCTCCATTTCTTGTTGTTCTGTCGGTCTCCTATTGTAAACAATCACTCTGTCGTTGTGGCCAACTATGACCATACGTCGGAATGAATTCATTGGATACGCACTTGCATCAGGATTGGGACGCGATGGGTGACGCTGCAAATATCTCTGCTTGCGTTCCATCTACCTGCGCGCAAAATGCAATTCTCTCTTTACTAATTGTACACATCATTCCAAGTCGCCAGATTTATGTGCCTATTGCCAATCCATCGCTCATTCAGTCCGTCTCCTGTCTTACCAGTAGTAGCTATCTCTGGAATGACGTGGGCACAGCTGACAATGTTTCCCACGCTGAAGACTTGCAAAGGTTTGGCTGCCAGTGAGCTTCTCACTTGTATAAATTTCAAGACGGGATCCAAGTTACCTGAGTTTTCAGGTATTGTTGTGAGCGCCAGGGGTAATAAGTACTCAATGAAAGCTCCATCCTCGCTTAGGAGTTGGATTTTGAATAGTCGTTGCAGTTGCAACGTGAGACGCCCATTCAGTGCACCATTACACCTCCCTGGGCGTTGTTTTACCCACACCCAGTTGTTCTGTTGATCCCCTCCGCGCCAGCTCTGGCTTCCTGTGCATCAACACATCTGAGATATGCGTTCACCATCTAAACCCTCAACTTGAACCTGAATACCATGGGAAATACAGAGATCCATAGCGTGCATTTGTTCATCCGATATATACGTCTTGTTACGACTCGTATACTTGATGAACTCCCGCGTGCCGCCTGATATTGCCACGCGGTGCGTTGGGTCTTGTGTATTGTCGAGTAATGCTCTGAAGTCTTTGATTATAGCGTCAGCATGCTGTCCATCACAGCAGTTTTGGGGTCCCATGAATTCGGCCTTCGCATAAGACTGGGAGCCTAGGGGGTAAGCCAGATCAGCACCTGAAAGGAGGACTTTTCAGGCGGCAGCGATGTTCTCCCGACGCTGAGCGAGAGCTTGGAGATTGAGCTCTGTCATTTCGCAGCACAGAATGCTACGCTGAAAGGTGATTACTTGCAGCAGATAGTTGAGATTGTGATTGGAGGCGTTATAACAGTCCATGAGATTCGTTCTATGTGCTTGTTCATGTCTCTCAGCAGAATTCTGTTGCAAGCCTGCGCATCCACAAATCTTGTCGACCCAATGAGACATCAAGTGGATCTTCGGAAAGTTGAAGTCGGCATCCAACTCTTTGGAAGTATCTATCTTGTGGCTGATCTAATCCTGCCCAGAGTTCATTTCGCGCTGCTTCTTGAACGGAGTCCAAGTTTCAGTATTTGTTTCCTTGTCTCCCTTGCGTTTCTTCATGAGTGCCATTCTCGGGTCATTGGCTTTGGTCTTCACATTTTCGCCGGCCTGCCCAAGCAGAAAAACATCTTTGAATGTGTGAAAACGACGCAAGGCGTCCGCCATGTAGCTCAAAGTTGCATCATCGTGAGATTTATTTCGAGCATACATATAGAGTTCTAACAATGCCCTTGTGTACTGAATTGCGTAATTGAATATGGGACGCTGAGCAGGGCTTCCGCCTCGTAGAGACTGGGTTACAACTCCAACCAGTTACCGGCTCATTTCCTTCATCCCCTTCCCATTCCATTGAGAAACTTCCTCATATGACTTATTTTTTGGTGTGAGGGCGTGGAAAGCAGGCACGGATGACCAGATCGCATTGTACTTGTCAAGCTGTTCATGCCTCTTCATGAAGTGGAAAATCCACTTCTGGTCGTGGTCTAGCATGCTGATCTGCATTGTATGGAGAAAGTCGGGATTCGGGAGGTCGCTCACAATCCTGGGAATATGTCGAAACACATTGAATGCTCGGTGAACATGGCCCAACGAGAGTTCCGCATCGGCTGCCTTCGTGTTGGCATTGCTGAGCGTTCTTTATAGGGTGTGATCCCGCCAGGGGTGTTGCTCGTCAGGAAGGACACGATCTCCAAGTTCATTCTTTGGACACTCGTGAGAAAATCAGACATGCCACTCGAGATGATGTAGGTGGATATACTTAGGGCAATCTCCAAGCGATGCTGCTCAAATCGGTTTGAAACGCCTGAAGTTACCATCTGCACAGAAAATGTTGTAATACCCACTCTCGGCGTTGGGATTGTGTTTCAAGGTGAGAGGCTGGAATACCCACCAGAGTACTTCATTGAGCACCTCTCGGTTTGTTTGCCACTGCTCATCTAGCCGCTGCTGAAAAATATTTCAGTTCTTGATTGGAATCCGCAGTAGAGCGACAATTACAACAGTGTGCATTGAGAACATCTGGCGGATCTTCGAAGATAGATTGCCAATTGTCATATATACAGGCCACTCTTTCTTGTTGCCCGCCAAATTGGAGTGATGTGTTCCATCGGACATGAAGATCAAGGGATCCAGTGTATCCCCCAGTCTGAGCATTGCCTTAAGCTCAATTAGCACGTTAATATTCTCGAGTATCTCTGCATTTCTGTGTCTCCCACCACCAGTCCACAGTGGCCATTTCAGTATAGAGGTGTTTCGGTGGCTTATCGCTGTTTAAGCAACTCTGAGGGGGGTGAATGAGATGCTCGGCGTAGGCTGGCTGCCGCATCAACCATCTCATGCGTTGGATGATGTCCCAACTCCAGTATTTGATAGGGCTTTGGTGATTGTCATTGCATCTCATATCCTCGAGAGTGTGTAGTTCCCACTCCGTGAGAGCCTGATCATCTGGCATGCTAGCCATGAGCTTCTGGATGCCATCCTCGTTTTTGAAGCTTAGGAAACCCAGAGCGGAGTTTTCTTCCTTCACCACGTTGTCATAGTACGTCTTTATACCCTTCTTCTTGATCCCACACTGGATATATTTGTACTCTTCATGTGTCGCGAACGGGTAGTAAGGATTGTTCTGTAGGTTTGTCTCAAGGCAACGCTGTGCATTGCGTTCCCATGGCTCAGGAATGTAATTGATCAGCGCAGCGCCGGCGCCGGGGTATGTTTCCATCCGGGGTGGAGGTGGTGGCAGTGATTGAGACTCTGAGTCTGCGATGTTTTCAACGTGTTCGAGGTAGGTAAACGCGTCCCAGTCTTTGACTGAATCTTTGTTAACTGTAAATTCACGACACTGGGCGGGTTCAACGCGTCGAGGCGCGCTGCGAATGGTCAGATTCCTCTGGCGTGCAACTTGAAGGTGTTCAGGATGTTGTAATTCGATATGTTTAAGTCTCCAGCTGTCTGAGGGGAACTTCTTTCAGCATGAAAATTCCGGACAATGGAAAGGAGTCATGTTTGGCATTGTCGACGACACGCGAGGAGTGGAGTATTCAGTGTAGCAAGGGATGAAAGTTGGTGCTGGGCCTCAGCAGCATGGTGTGTAAGCTCACGATACTCTCAGCTAACTTGAGAGATTGTTCGAGCCTCAACATGATCACAAGGAGGTTCCTTATATGCCAGGAGTTGCAAAAACACTGCATGCGTGATATCCAATCATACTATGCATAAAAGAAACCCTGAGCGATCCAGATACCTTGCGACGCGTGTAATAATCAATCCCTGAGATGAATAGATCAGAACATAGAAAACGAACAAGGCAAGAACCCGACCCTACTCGAAACGCAACATTCATCGCCTACTCTGCACCGCGAGGACTGGTTCACTCCTTGCATCCGGAGCCATCTGGGCGCGCCTCAGGGAGAGGGACATCGGTGAGAGGGACATCGGGGACAGGGACGCCAGGGAGACTGTCGCCACCTGCCGATTCAACAAGCACCTGCTGATCCACATCCACATCTGAGGTGTTTCCAGCTGCCCCAGCTTCTCGCAGACTTGGCACCACCAGGTGAGGATTTTGCAGCGTCACAATCCACATATCCTGCAGCCCACTGAGGGAATGAGTCTCCGGCGTTTGTGGTCGTGGGCGAGACTAAGGGCTTTGTGGCCATGAGGCAGGCGCCAGAGGTTGGGGCCATAGGGTATGCTCGCGCATCTCCTGGCGTTGCTCAGGTAGCACGATTGGCTGATTGTCTACCATGGTATCTACATCGTCAGCCGATGTATTTACCATCTCTCCCTGGCTAATCATCTGAGGTTCTTTGCCATCATCCTCATCCTCATCCTCATCCTCCTCATTCTCCTCATCCTCCTCATCCTCCTCATCCTCCTCATCCTTATCATCCTCCTCTGCATCTTCCTCCTCTTCATCATCACTGTCCCTCTCCATATCCACATCGCCGTCTTAATCCAATGCCGTGCGGTGCGTCCACATCACCCTCCATGCGCATATCCACAGCAGGATCATGTTCTGAGACAAATTTGCTGTCCGAATCGATAAAGTCGGTATCATCATCTGAGGGAATTGACATGGCGGGCGATGCTTCCAGCTCCATATATACCCGCTGCAGTTAGCCCTCCATGTCCAAGTCTGCCTCTGACATTTCCCCTGCAACTGCACAGCAATGGCATGAGAGATATCATCTCCCCCTGGGATGAGTGTAACAATACATTTCCCATTACCGTTTCCCTTCCCCTTCCCCTTCCCTGTCCCCTTCCCGTTCTCAGTTGCCTTCCCTTTCCCCGTCCCATCTTTTGTTCCCTTCCCTTTCGCGGTCCGTTGCTCACTGCGCTGCATGTCCTCCCTACACTCACCGTCGTCATTGTCATTGCCATCGCCAGGATGGCTCCTCCCACCGCTCGGTGCTCCGGGATCCGCCCAGTTCTCATCATCATCATCCATGTGGATTATCTCTTCTGAATTCAGTGGTCTAACGGCCAGGAAGTCGCCTGGCTTGTACCGCCGGCAGCTTCGCGGCTCAATCTGTGTGCTGAGATCATCGCAACAATACCAAGCGAAACGGTCACCGGCACGTTTAACATTTCCCGAGCTGGTTGGCTGCGGATTAGAGCAATCGACTCAATCTCCGAAGGCATGGGGGTTTTCCCACCTCCAATTGTTCATTTGGTCACAGGTTTTGTCAAACATTTCCCCTTATATGAGCGGAAAGCTGCCCACCACTCCCGAAAAGGTTGACTCCTGCTCCTGTGGTACAGCCAGATCATCTGGAATGGTGAAAAGTGGCGAGTCATAACTGGATCAGGAAAGATCATATCATAAAAGAGATCCCAGTCCCTGTCATCCTTGACGCCACAAAGATTGTATATCCGTATGAGTCCATGGACATGTTCCGAGATGAATCTCTCTATATGGTCCCGATCCAATGACAGGCGTCAATTCATCACCGATGTCGGCATTTTTGCCCTAGCTGTTGCCTTCCCCTTCCCTTTGGGGCTGCTCGTTGTTACCATTGCGGCAAGTTGACAATGAATCTACATCCGTGGCGTTAGCATTATGATACAGGTGAACGTAGCGGAATGAATCCCAGAGTGAATGTACAACATTGTGTAGCTGATCGGGGGTGTTTTGGAAAAAGAGGCGTTGTGTTGTGCAAGTCATGTGATGTTGAGATAGTTCAGGACGCTGGCAGTGTGTTCAATACAGGAAGAGAAGGGAATGGAGGTGGGGGCCAGAAGAAAGGAGAATGGTTGTGTAGGCGGGAAGAAGGGATATATAATCGAGTTCCTGCGGTTTGGTTCATATCCTGCGTTTTGTTGGTTAATGAACGCAAAACGGCCCAGCCTTCATCTTCCATAACCACCAAGCACCTCATGAATGAGGAGCCTCGCGACGGGATTTAGTACTCGCAGTGACAACAGTTCGCCACGCCGGGTGTTGCTTTGGCATTACATACCACATGTACTGCTCACACCTCGTGTATCTAGGAGCAAACTGAATAATTCTCAAGTTGTCCCAACTGTGCAACCATCTAACACGGCTACCAACGCCTAGCAGTTGAAAAAGCACACGCAACTGATGTCATAGGATTGAGAATACGTCGTTGTTCGCTTTGCGATTCGTTAAGCATTGCCAAATGGGGATTTCCACCGGGAAGCTGAAGAAATACACAATTGGTGGTTCGAAGTATTGTGCCAAGAACGAGTGCAATTCTATGATAATTGCGCCAAGTTGGCATAAACATCCTTCAAGCGGTGCAAATAGACCTTCAGACGTTGCTGTAACAGCGAATATCAATGCTGAGTTCAATCTTAGTTTGATCTGATGGCAGTTTACCCCATATTTGAATACTTTGGAAGGGATCTCGTTCCCGAGTATTTTCACGGTTTTGAGTCTAGCGCGGTCTACACTGTGCCTCCCTTCGTTGTCGAATCCCTCCATGGTCGCTCGAATAGGAGTCAACCTCGCCTGCCGTTGAATTTTCATGCAGAGGCAATCATTCCCACAGTCCCAACGTCGAACATCCATATCGGATGATGCCTTCCCAACGCCCTCACCATGTCACATCTCTGGTCGCACACAATGTTCGAAGTCTTGCTACATTTCAGAATCAACGAAACAGTGAGTCTTCGGGGAATTCTCAACTTCCCCCTGTTGAGAGACGTGTTTCCGTACTGGCTGGCGAGAGGGATTCCTCTCATTGAGGGAGTTCCCTAGCCTCGACAATCCACGGTTGGAACTCCACCCCTTCATCTTCACTGATCCATTCTCTCGTTGCAGATATCACCCTGTCCGCCACACAGTGACTGTCAACAATTACTCCAACCGCCACGCCGAGTACAAGCAGTCGTAACACACCAGGACACAGCGGAACATCACAGACAGACTGAACTCATTGCATTGTATCCAGCCCCGCATGCGGCATTGCTAGCACTCCCACTCCTCTCAGCGGTCTTGAAAACCTGCCTACCCCCATCCCTAATCCAGTAGCCCAATTGATCATTACAAATCCACTGTGAACGCCTCTTACACAATGGAATAAGAGACAGAGGCAGTGGCAATTGCCAATGCAGGCGGTGTCTACACCTCAATCAGTGGTCTCTGGCAGTCGTAACATCCATCGATTTTGTCACTGCGACATGACGCGTCTTGTATTTGCAACGGGCAGACTGCTGAAGCTCAACATGTGGAACAGGCAGCCGTTGGTGAGTGCAAGCGACTTCGAGACGGTAAGTTATGCAACGCGACGCATCGCAACAGCATTAGCTGAAGCCCCAACCTGGTAGATAATAGAGACGTACTGGAACACCGCAATGTAGCAAAACAACATGTGGTCCATAACATGTGAGGCACGCACAAAGGAGATTTTGAAAGAGGTATGCTGAAGCAACGACCCACATTGGATATTACACGTTCAAACCAGTTCCAGGTTCGCGCACGTGTTGATAAGGTTACATTCCATTCTATTCAATCAGCAAGGGACAGTGTAGCAGAGCTATATGATCTTCACTGCTTTGAATCCAACGCAGAGTGTTGGGAATTCATTGCTTCCCTTCTGGCAGACTATAAATATCTTGTTCCTGTAGCAGAGCGTGTGCAAGGTGGTGTATGCGGTCCACATCCCAACAGGGAGAGTTTCGAAAGCTGCTAACGAATGGCCAGGGTCCACTTTACTTCTTGGCGGAAGCAATCTCGCGGTATATCTACATCAAAGTCTATTATCAGGCGAATAACCGTGGAGAGTATGCTGATTGATTTTACAATTCTATGATTGACGACAAGGACGGTCATATATCTTCGCCACTGATCATGTTTACCTGCACCGCTTTGCATGATGCTTCCCTTGAGTGGCTAAAGAACAAAGGCGTTCATCCGAAAGCTTCCAATTCAATACTGAAAGCGGACGGACCTGATCGCTTGAACTACTTCAATTACAAAAATGACGATGTTAAGAACTCATCCTGCTGTGCTGCAACGGGTTGCAAGTTGTTAACCTCGCCTGGCGTTGCAGACGCATATGCATTCTGGATGAATAGCTGGAATACACTACTGGAGAGCTACCAACAGAGGGTGCATAACAACACTCTTGCTACAGTCAACTGTCAGATGCAACAGGGAGAAAACCCAATGCCTGCCGTGGTGACCAGCGTGGAAGCAGCGCGTGTTAACAATGCTATTCTTCTTCATTATTTGACCTCCGAAGTGGCACTTGACAAGCCTGAGATCAGGAGCACCGACCCAAACATCCCGATAGATAACAATTGCACCAATGACAACCACATTTCAGGTTGCCAGGGGGCAGCGGAGATTGCGAAGATGAAGGTGATGATTGTGACGTGCGTGATGCCATCACCACGGCCAGCCGGCGACAACGGCCTGTGACTGACCTCGAGAGATTTCACCTGGGAACCAGTGATGTTGACATGTATGAGCGCGAGCATGGCGACGATGGGTATGCGGATGAGGAGCAAGAAGCATCGCAAGCCGATGATGGATCAACGCAGAATATTGAGGACTCAGTGCATAGTAGGCTTGACCAGGGAACCAGTGATGTCGACGGGTATGAGTGTGAGCACGGCAAAAATGCGGATGTAGATGAGGAGGAATAAGCATCGCAAGCCGATGATGGATCAACGCAGAAAGTGGAGGACTAAGGGCATACTACCAAAGAGAGTGAAGATTAGACTGTATATTTCAGTCCTGTAAAATACGATAACGGCAAAACAAATGCAATGGCAAGCAATGTATCCGAACAAAATACTGGATTGCAATGTGTCAAGAAATCTCAAGACTAAACATATATGCGGCGGGTGCGGCATCTGATATATACAAATAGCGGAGAGGTACATTGTGGCTATCGGCCGAAGAAAGGCATAAAAATCGCCAGGCGTTGTGTACACGGCTAAGGCATAACTGCAGTCTCTGCAAAGAGTGTAACACATGTGTCGCTGAGATGGTGCGTATACCAGGCGCAAGGTAATGGAGGTAAGTATGCTACGGGAAGCGTGTAATTCTCCCTCAGATGGTAAGAGGTTCCGTCAGAGCCTTCAGAGCGGTCCGGAACACCTGGGTGTTTCAGACGGAAACTAAGGTTGTTGCTGATGTTCCCAGCAAACGGTCGTTGGTAAGCTCAAAACGATCAAGCACATCCTTCAAATGTACGGCTAGCCCAGCTCCACTATGTTGTCCCTTGACGTATCATCCTTGATTAGCTATCAAAACAGGAAACGAACAGGTGATCAACCTCATGGAACGCGAGTTGACCTTCACGCAATGCGCAATGTTGATTCATATAGTAAGCAATGACTGACGTTATGGTGAGTTTGTTCGGTGATGGCCATCCTTCCAAAGCTAAACCAACTCTATTTCGTGACCACAATTGCTTCTTCATTGCATCCACGGTCAGTGCATATTCCCTCCAGCACATGATGCTAACGGTCGTAGCTGACGGCAGCACAAGGTCATGGCGTACTGCCTTATATGACCATCGTAGCTCTCAAGTTAATATAGCATTCCATCGAATGTGAGCCGAAACAAAGCCTAACATGAGGTAGTGATTCCACATGTCTTGTTGAAATTCGGAAGTTTCAAATCCCTTGTCTGCCAGTTCGGAATGTTTTGTCTGTCATTCGGTCAATATGGATCGACCTGGATGTCAAATATGATCTTCCTCTGCGAAATTACTATTGTGATTCCTCGACTTCCTTGCCTCTTCAGGATGGCCAAAGCTGTTTCATCAACTGTCAAACTAGGCAATTCAGTACCCTCTTACACTGTTAATTTGTTTAACCTTGCGATGTGAGCTTTTGCCAGCAAGTGTTTCCCCATTGAGCTGGTCCCATGTTCTGATGGATGGCGACAAACTTGATGACAAACAATACATATGATGCCAGGGCTGCCGGTCTCCTCAGTTCCGCAGTGTAAATAGAATCGCCACGAAGGCGCATGTCTAGAATCATTCCAAGCAATAGGCCGCTTCGAGCCTACATTCATTCAAGCCCACCAACCATCAAACATGATTTGCAAAGTAAGGTCGCTCAAATCAGGAATTGAGACACGTTCGTTTTTGGAAGAGATCATAACCTCGACCTATGTAGTGTTCAAAGATGTTGAATCCAACATGGCGGTAAGAATTTGAATTCTGCATAAGCCGACATATAAGACTGCCGAAAGTAACGATACAGTAAAGCAGACTGCGGGTTGTTCAATATTGACTCTACAGCTACAAGCAAAAACATCAGATCTGTAAGACAATGCATGCATATTTGTGAAGTTGTATACAAGGACATATTGAAAAGACTAACCGCGTAAGACTCAATTCAGTGACAATGCGATGCAGTCCATTGCTGTGTAGCTTACTGAGCCCCCACAATAATTCTTGACGTTCGGTGGGCGCTCCATTGTAGGACGCGGATGCAATATCGCCACTAGCATTTTTGCCCATAAAGGCAGCTGATAAGTTGATTATGGGATAACGTCGTTCCATAGCCCTTAGATTATCCAAGATGCATGTCCAAATATTGTTGACGCTCCTTTGAGATTCATTTTCAGGACGTGGTAGCGTTATCCTCAGTAGTATTTTAGCCCATACAGACGGCCGATGCATTCATTATGGGTCAAGGGCGTCGCACAGCGCTTTGACTTTCAATGATGCAAGACCATAAATTGTTGACGCTCCGTTGACGCTCATTCTTAGGAGGCGGTAGCAATATCATAACTACCATTTTTGCCAATAAAGGCAGCCAATGAGTTGACCATGGGTTAACACCGTTCCGCAGCCATTAGATTGTCTTAGATGCAAGAACAAAAATCATTGACGCTCCGTTGAGGCTCATTTCTAGGAGGTGATAGCGATATCGTCACTAGCATTTTGGCCCATAAAGGGGGCCGATACGTTGATTATGGGCTAATGCTGATGCACAGCGCTCTGAGTGTCCATGATGCAAGACCAACAATCGTTCATACTCCATTGACGCTTAATATTAGTAGGTGGTAGCGATATCGTCTGTAGCGCTTTTCCCCATAGAGGCGGGATTATGATTATGGGTTAATGCGGTTGCATCGCGCTTCGATTATTCAAGATCCATTGCTAAATATTGTTTATGCTCCTTTGACGCTCATTTCTAGGAGGTGGTAGCGATATCGTCACTGGCATTTTGGCCCATACAGGCGGCCGATACATTGATTATGGGTTAATGCTGATGCACAGTTCTCTGAGTGTCCATGATGCAAGACAAAAAATTGTTGACGGTCGATTGACGCTCATTGTCAGCAGGTGGTAGCGATATCGTCCGTAGCACTTTTGCTCATAGAGGCAGCCGAGACAATCATGATGGGTTGACGCGGTTGGATAGCGCTTCGATTATTCAAGATGCATTGCCAAAAATCATTGACGCTCCGTTGAGGCTCATTTGTTGGTGGTAGGGATATTGTCAGTAGCATTTTGACCAACAAAGGCAGGCGATGGATTGATTATGATTCAACGCTGATGCACAGCGCTTTGGGTGTCCATGATGCAAGACCAGAAAGTGATGACGCTCCGTTGATGCTCATGTTTAAGAGGTGGTAGGGATATTGTCACTGCCATTTTCACACATAACGGCGGCCAACACTTCCGTTATAGCATACTGTAGTCGCACAGCTGTGTGATTATCCAAGGTGCAAGAACAAAAGTTGTTGAGGCTCCGTTGACGCTCATTTTTAAGAGATTGTAGCGATGTCGACGCTAGCATTTTTAGCTTTCAAGGCGGCCACTACTTTGATTATGTGTCACAGCAACCATGTCTTTTGTTTACTTATCAGACTCACAAGACCAAAAATCATTGACGCATTGTTGAGGCTCATTTCCTGGATGGTGCAATGAGCATGTCACAATCCTTTTTACCCATACAAACCGCCAATCCAATCACTTTGGAAGGATGTGACTATGCAGCCATTTGTTTGCGAAAGATGTGAGACCAAAAATCATTGACACTACGTTGACACTCAACTTAATGACATACTAACAGTCAGTGGATGCACATCAATTGTATGTAAAAATGCTTATAGTCGTTATTGGCAGCCAATAAATTGTGTCTATGTATAAACATTTCAATCCAAAACCTTTCAAACCTATAAATATCTGATCCACCACTAGACACGTTATCTGAGTGATAAATGAGGTTGGCCTATCACATTCGAGCGCTTTCGGCTGGCAATTAACCGCATATATATCCGTACCCTAGTCCTTGGATATATTTTGCCCGACTTCCTCACCTTTCCTCATCCAGCTCATTCTCCACGATTTCCATGACCTACCACAAGCAATGTTCAAAATCTCGACCATGTGCACCAGGTCTCTGCAGAGAGTTATGCAGTTGGATGCGTGATTGTATGCACCATCACGGTCGTCATCTATCCAGCTTCGCATCGTGCTTTGACCGGGGCATCCTTGACTCGTATAACATCACTGACTTATATTTTTCTCGTGAGTTGCATCTGTAATTTAGTTGAAATTGCCTGACTTACCAGTAACGGGCAGTACGATATCACATTCATTGGTTGTCAGTCAATGAGATTTGAAGTCTAGAGCATTGGCATGGCATATCCGACCCTTGCTCATGCATAGACGAATTATCAGGTCTCACAATTTGGTCACTGAAATCAAGTAAAAGCTGACACGTAGCAAATTAGGTACAGGAAATACATTTCAAACCGATACATCATCAGATATGCCAATTTGCATATTCATTCCTGCGGCGATGCAGAAGCCATCACCATGTCTTCGTAAGAAACCGGTTACTAAATGGTAATTAGCTCGGGATGCGATAAGCATGGCTTAAAGCATACCGGTTAGACATGCTTTGATTCTGAATAGGAGACGGATCCGGCATCGGGGCAGGTGGGAGGGATGGAATGGGTTCGACGGTCTGTGGTTTCCGCGAACCTAGCCTTATATGACTCCTCCCTGGTCGAAAAGTCACTTCTGGCATTTGCAATTTTCCATGCACACTATCAAGAGTCTCCCTAGGCTCACAAAATGTCATCGGCGCTGATGATGCTGCATCATCCGCTGTTTGAGGTTAAATGACAGCCGGAACCTTCCTTTCGGTCATCCTGTACATCCTATGCCTCTCACGGACGTACTCGGCCGCGTCTCGCCAGCCTGGTTGAATCAGTTCGCAAATCTTCATTTGCTTCTGCCGAAAACGCTCCATCCGGTACTGTACCGTGCTAGAGATTGTGCGCATCACCCAGCCGGGTTCGTCATCATTGCTAAGTTTGCCCCCCACAGGATCTTCTTCCTCAGCATCCTCGTCTTCCCCATCCTCCTCATAGTCGGAAGTTGCAAGATCGCTCAGACTATCACCGATGGCGTTCAACATCTCCTCAAATGTTGTCTCAGGCTTGGTGGTTGTCAATGCCGCCTTTTCAGCATTTCTCATATCATCCTGCACCTGTTTAATTGATGTCTCTGTGGTGTCAACTCGCTTTCTTCCCACAGCAGTCTCTCATTCCAGATAATCCTCGATCCATTTCTCCTTCGCTTCGTTGATCAAGAAGTGAGTTTCTCGTTGTTTCCCCGCTGCTAGCTTCGTTTTGGATCCCAAACTGTGCAACGCTCCAAGGGCTCAGATCTGTTCTGCTTCCAAGCCGCTCTTGCTTGGATCCACTTGACGATGTCGTCGTGTTGAGCGCTTTGTCGATTTGCCGTATTTGCCGGCCAGTAGTGGCCAAATGTTCTTTTTCAGCGCATTGACCATTGTATCATGTGTTGACTTTGTTGATGGATGAGATGTTGGATGTTGCAACATATGGACCACATAGAGGCAAGCTGCGTCTTTTATGTTGAGATTGGTACGCTTAATCAATTTGAACGAAGCAAAATGTGCATTTTGACCGTCACTACTTTGGGATTTGCAATGCTAACCGTACATCATGACACGATGTTTATCATCTGTTGCATGTAGGATCCCAGGGATTCGTTGAGACAAACATCAGCAGATGTCCTTCCCATCAAAGAATGTACTGTTAATATGTCACGAAGATGAGATTTCGGCGGTGGTTCACCGCAATTCATGCCTGTGACCAAACACACAGAATCAGACCGACTTAGTGCAAAGCGCAGGACAGTCAGCAACCCGTGCAACGGGCAGCTATGTGCAACAGGATTCATCTTGTGTAGAACGAGCAAGTTGGCTGTTACCCTTGCCATTTTGACTTGAAGCTAACTATATATTCCTCAGGACTCTCCACTTTGTTTAATTATCAACATCTCTTCACTTTCACAGCAGCAAATCATGGCTCCACAAGCACCGCAGCAAGGTGAGAGTGGAACAGAATCGAGCAGAATGACGGCTGTTTCATTCGATACGCCACCCGCTGAGACCCAACTATAACACAGACACCACTGAGTTCACCGCGACGCTGCAAATGCAGCCACCGAAAATAGAACCCTGGAAGCACAGTTACCAATTGTCCATAAAACTGCAAGCAGCAAGAATGACAAACAGCATTCAATCAGATGTAAGTGTAGTCGTATCGAGGTACACGGCGGTCAACTAATGATATAACATACAGCTGGAGTACGTAGAGAGCTGAGTGACCAGTTTATTGCCGCCCGCAATGGGAAACCTCCACGGTTGACCAAGGGATTTGTCCGCACAGTCCGCGAAATCGATCATCATGATGTTGTCAGGTCTGGGATTTTCGCGCACAAATTTAGTGATAAGAATCAGCGAGAGTGGACCAATAAGGCTTTAACCACCTGAGAGGATGCTACGGAAGCGTTCATGGTGGAGGTAATAGCCGAATCAAATCTGTAGATGCAGCAACTAATTTCTTGTAGGTTTTCGACATGTCTGCAACTATGGCAAGGCAAGGAGGTCGGGTACAGCTAGAACAGTCTGATATGCGCCTGGCCTTGAATATGGCCAAAATGGCCCAAGGAGGGTTTTAGCAGGCCGCAATAGAGCAAACGCAATTCCTGATCAACAAACCTTGGGCGGAAGTGGGAGAAGAGATGTTGCGGGGAGTTGAGTTTCCTGGGCATAGAAATGTTATGGCTGCGATGGAAAGACACCTGGTTATGCTTTGGGATCATCAGAAGGATGGCTGCCTTCTTTGCCAAAATGGCACAGCACAGAATCCCTAGACACACTGGAGATGCAAAGGCACGGGTGCACCTCCACCAGAGCGACTCAGATAGCCGACACCAGAACTGACGCCACATGAACACGAAACACCACCTATTCCACCCGGTAACAATGAGGCAGCGCACTGATCCGAAATCGAAGGTGTGCCACCAGGATATGTGTATATACATACTCCTCTTCCCAGTGCACAATTTTTCAATCTTGATGCATATGCCAAAGATCGCAAGCATGATAAAGATTTTAATCCAGATTCACTGACTGATGAAGGAACATGCACTGGTTAGTACACTATCTGCTTCGTGGTGATGCAGCTGACATCCATTTTGCAGATAACAGCAGCCAATTGAGCGAACCTGACAGTGAAGATGAGCATTGATAGAATGGAACGGGATTTTTGAGTGTATTATTACCTACAATTAGCAGACACTTTAAAGTATATTTTAAAGGATATATTTATATGTATTATTAAACAACAATGTAGTGATGAAGGAGAAAGTACATGAACATGGTAAAAAGGCTGACAAAACACCATCAATGATATATTAGGCCAAATTAAATGATAACATATTGTGGATATGCCCATGGCAAAATGAGTGTCAACGGAGCATCGACGATTTTTGGTCTTGCATCATTGGTAATCTGCGTGGCGATTGTTTGCGGCCATTCATAAATGTGGTATTGGCTGGCTTCTTAGGCATCAGAGAGAGCCACACACTCCCTGCCCCATTCTGAATATGAGCGTCAACAGAGAGTCAACGATTTTTGGTCTTGCATCATTGGTTATCTGAGTTGCGATTGGTTGCGGCCATTCATAAATGTCGTATTGGCTAACCTTTTAGGCAAAAGAGAAAGCCATATGCTTCCTGCCCCATTCTGAATATGAGCTTCAACAGAGTGTCAACGATTCTTGGTCTTGCATCATTGGTAATCTGAGAGGCGATCGGTTGCGGCGATTCATAAATTTAGTAGTAGCTAGCTTGTTAGGCAACAGGGAGAGTCACACGCTCCCTGCCCCATTCTGAAGATGAGCATCCACGGAGCATCAACAATTTTTGTTTCTGTATATCAGGTAATTCAGAAGCGATTTGGTCGTTACAATGGATAATCATAGTATTGGCCGACTTTGTTGGGAAAAGAGATAGAGGCACATTCCCTGCGCCATCATGAAGATGGGCGTCAACCGAGCGCCAACCATTTCTGGCCTTTCATCATGGGTAATCAAAGCGCAATGCATCGGTTATTGTGTATATACGATGTTCTAACAGTTTTTCTAGGCTAAAAATTTCATGAACTCTTCATTGCATCATTGTAAATGAAATTAGTTCTTACTGTCTGGGAGGCTGTCTCGGGAACGTCGTTTGCTTATCTGCCTAGAGAGGCTGCCATTTCCTCCGTAATAGAGGTTTGCAATCATGCACCACTTAGATTACTCAAGCTGTGAGACCTTAAATCGTTGACGCTCATTTACAAGATGTGGCAGGGAGCGTATCGCTTCTGCTTTTCCCTATAAAGGAGGCCAATACCTGAGTTATGACTCTCTGCAACCAATGCCCACTCTGATCACTCAGGATTCAAGACCTAAAATTATTGACGCTCCGTTGACGCTCATTTCCAGGATGGTTCACGGAGCATTTGTCAACATATTTCGATCACAAAGGCGGCCAGTACATCCAACAAGAACAAAGAGGTAGTATCATTAATATTTTAAAATCAACAGTACCATATCTAAATGCGACCATAAGTAGAACAACCCAAAATGCCAAACTGGAGATTGGACCCGATGGGTCTGGCCAAACCCGGCGAAACCCGCAGGTTGATGGGTATGGGGCCGGATTTGGACCGCGAAGACGCAGCGGTTCGGGTTGTTGGATGGTTCTAGAACCGAACCGAACCATTTTTCTGGTCCAAACCCAGACCGCTGGCGGATTACCCGGACCCATTGCTAACACCAGCTACATCTGGTAGTATTTCGGAGTAGCACCCATCTTTGGCCGGCTACTCTCAATTGGGAAGCCCGAGAAACTAAGACCTTATGGAGGAGATAGTCAGATTTTTCAGCTGGACTTTGGATGCACCTTTGCTGTGTGGGTTCCAATTTCGGGGCATCAGGTGTTGTCAGATTCTTCAGTCTTTAGAGTTTCAATTTGCACGGAAGTGGCTATAGGGTTTTGTACGGGGTCCTGTTGTTAACATGCCATGGCTGCTACATGGCCAAATGCAAGATAACTAAAGCAAACAAACAAACTAGGTGTATGCTGAACTCCATGTTTACATACGATCATGACACTGAGTTGTAGGCAGGGATAGCTTAACTTCAAATTCTAAGCAGATGACAGTATTCAGAATGAGAAAGTGATGGGGAGGATGAAGATAGAACCGAGATGGAGCATACATGGGCATGTGGGAAATCAGGGTCAAGACTTTGCTGGTTGGGTTTAGAATAGCTGTCATCAGTTTTCTTAGGTGCCATATCAGGAATGGGAAATTGCATTGCTCATGAAGTTCTCTGCAGTCCCAGTTTCTCATCAAGATTTTGCCCTTCTCCTCCCATCTCTCTCTTTCTAATCCTCTACTGTACCATCATCTGAGAGTACAAAATTAAGGCAGCCTTCTCTATAACTCTATGCCATGATCAAGTGTCAACACCTAGTACAGCATCAACTCAAGATCACCTGTCTCCTGCTCCCATCCAGTCTCTCATCTCTTGTCTCTCAACTTTCATCTCTTATGTCTCATCTCTCATTACTCAACTCTCAACTCTCAACTCTCATCTCTCATCTCGTGGTAGACCATGTTGTACTCTACTCACTACATTCCCACTATTACAAGTTAACCAAGAAATGGAGTCTCTGCTCCTGTTGAACCTCCCATCTGATCCACTGCCTCGATATCACATGCCTCAAAGTACACCTCTCATTTTACTTGATTGCCACTGCCAAGTTTATCTCTGCGTTCACACTCTCTCAGCCTGCAATTCAATCTACATGTTCCAATGGTTATGGCCTCCAAGATTCAATGCATCTGGCATCCACATACATCTCCACTCTCGTTCAGTCATGGCCTCAAAGGTTGCATCGTCATGGCCTCCAAGTATGTTACTGAACTTCCTCGATTATAGTCCCAAGTACATCAGTGAGTTAGCCTGATTTCGGGCTCCAAGTGTAGTTCCGAATATGCTCAATCACAACCTTCCAAGCTCACATGATGATTGCCTCCAAGTACATCTCCAAACCTGCCTGATCACAGCCCTCCAGTCCACACACTCATGACTTCCATGAGCATCCCCAAGCTCACACAATCACGGCCTCCAAGTGCATGTCTGAGTTCACAGCATTTCAGCTCCCAAGTATATCTCCATACAGGCTCAATCACAGCCTCCAACTTCACATGATCGTGGACTCCAAGTGCATCTCCTGACTCACTCCATGAAAGCTGCAAGTGTATCTCTCAGTTCACTCAATCTTGGCCTCCAAGTCCATCCTTGAGTTCAGTCAATCACAGTCCCCATCCAAGGGCATCTCCAAATTTGCTAGATAGTAGTCTGCAAGGATATCTGTAATTTCACCGAACCAATGCCTCCAGATGCTCTTCTGACTGCACATGAGTACTGTCTGCAGCGGTCAGATTCCTGGGGTAATTGAGTTTTCATTTGCACGGAAGCGGGAACAGAGTGGAAGACCGTACATAATTATGCCTTGGCCGCCAGCGGCCGAATGCAATATGATTATAAACAATCAAACACACAAACTGTCTGCAGCTAGATTGACTGTATGTTTGTATACAGACAGACTTAGACAGATAAAACATGGTATATTATGATATAGGGAAACTTCTCGAGATAGTAACAAGGACGGATATGATAGATGAATTGGCTTGTGTTATCAGACCCTACAAACCACTCCAGTGAGAATACCACACCTAGTTGAAAGGCTTCCACAATGCTGTGCGGCAGTCTCAGCTGGTCTCAAAGTCACTTGCAGACCTGTGCAGAATTCTCGGCTGCTCTCATATATGATTATCCTATAAGTCAAATATCATCACATCCTGAATACACCTCCATAACGGCAGGTGCTTTCAGGAGCACCTGAGAATGATCATGCACCAAAGCACTTTGCTCAGCTCAATGGGAGCCTGGGAGCATCTGGAATTGCACAACAGTACTGGTGAGTATGACCACAGATGCTGGGAGGTTTGTATATGGCTTCCGGACCATTTTACATTTTGCTGATGGTAATTGCCATGAACATGACAATGAACCACAATCCCAATGCAGAAGATCCCGCATACTGCATGGCTATAGGCTTTCCCTCTGCTTGGACTACCAAGGAGAGGTGAATACACATCCAGCTTAACATTTGAGACTGACTTTTACATTTTCATGATACGAACACCCAGTCCTTGTCCCAGCAACCAGCAATTGGTCAGTTGCAGCAGATATACAAATCCCCATGTTTGAATCAGATTATTTCCAGATGAATAGGCCAACACTGTCTGATACCCAGCAATACTTAAGCAGAAGTAGAAATATCCACTATGGCACTGGCAGACTGATTGAAAATACCTACATGTGGTTGACCACTCTTGCTCCTGGCAACCCAGAGAGGCGGGGGCCATTAATAGCCACTTGCGCATCTTGTATTCTACTCTCTAGCCAACAATCCATGGACATTGCAGTTATACAATAACGCATTTCTGGAAAACAAGGTGCACAAGGTCAGAAATTGATGACAACATTCAATTCGGGCATTGCCTTTGCACAAGCTCTCGGACTTAGGCATGACTTGGATACACTATCAGCATTGGTTCCCCATCGATGCTGGCTGTGGGCAAAACTTGAGGGCCGGTGACATTGGAGTCCCAAATGATTGGTGGGATATTACCCAATACCAGTTCATTTGCAGGATTCTTAGTGAGAACCACATTGCAGTCAAGATCAAGAGACTGTCTTCTGACAGCTACTGGGTAGTGTATGAAATTCTGAGTAATGCAATTAAGGAGTTCGATGTCTCAAAAGCAGCTATTAACATGGCAACAATGTGCATTTTTAGGTCGTATTCAGATGCTCTCGAAACCAGCCTCCAGTATCCCTAATTTGCTGCCTGAGCAATCGTCACTACGCAGATGGGTGTGGTTTCATCTGAATGATGCAGAATAAGTTTGAAGAACCTTTCAAACTATAACCACCAATTGCTAGGAAACACCATCAGTCTGTGCAATTAATTCTAGTATCATTATTCAAACTCGAATAGCATTATTCAACTGAACCATAATTACTCCATTGATGTCTTGAAACTCAACTCAAATACTGAAAAAGATGTTTCTACATTACTCAGTATCACAGGATGTCATGAATCTTGTTCAAAATTTCAATACTTGATTTTATGTAATGGCCATGTATGTTCTACTTTACTCATAAGGTGATACCAGCAAGTATATGACTTGCTGCAATACCAGAAAAGCATTTCTGTGATAATTGGACTGGTAGTAGTTTTCTCCATCTGGCATTGTAATCAAATCAAAACCACAATACGCAGCATATTATATTGGACCCATATATCTGACATTTTGGTATGTACACATTGTGATCCGATGTTTGAACAATGAGAAAGTATAGAACCAGAGATGCAAAATAAAATCTTGGGTATGGATACAAATAGAATAGACATGATTAATGGTAGAAATTGGAAGAATCATTGTACAATACAGTGCAATCAGCAGATAGGAATTGACAATGAGGACTTCAAGCTGTTCTCATATGTAGCATACATCTAAATGGTTAGTGTAATAATGAAATACAATAGATGGAAAATTCACTAAATTTATTTTACATATAAATGGTTCTAAAAGTACAATTTGAATGGCACCCAACAAGATGTGTTAATAGACTCCAACAATTGACTGTGGGTTGTTACACAATCAAGCTGACAGCATGAGAAAGCTCTGCTATGATCAAGGCCACTAAATATATAAACTCTGACAGCTAACACTGGGCTCTACCAAGAGTAGGGAAACAGCGATACAACTCACTTATAAAATTACAGTGGCTGTACATGTGAATTGAGACAGCTGACAATGAGCTATATCAAGACCAGAGTCATGGGATGGAGCACCATCGATATGATCAGAGGGACAACTCAGATAGTGGACGGTGGGTATTGATACGAAGTCACTACTCAATGACCCCTGTTGTAGATCTAGCTTGCATAAAAACACCATGTCATGCACAAACACTTGACTAACACCTTCAAACCATTTAGTTTGTTCACCAATAGACAGAGGTGTGGTCAAAATGCTATCTTAAACTGACCAAGTATTATGGATTTGTAATCTGCAATTGCTGTGTTGGCTTTTTACTGGATTCTTTTATTCCCCATTATAACAATTAGCAGAGATTTCCAGTTGTCAAGTAGTATACCATAAATTACAAGTGGCAACACGACTTTTTCCAGATGTAGCTATTAATCTTCAATCTAACAAACTTCAGTATACTCAATACCCCTCAGCCTAATTCCATAATCTGCATTGTTATTGCAAAAACAATATTTTGCAATGAATAAAACATTTCGGATTGAATTTCCAGTATTAAGCGATAAGTATACTTTAGTTGAGACTTGTACTATCTGAACTCTAAGATCATTTAGTGGTGGAAAGTAGAATCAGTAATTTACACCCCAGATAAAATTAATAAATACAAAGTATATGCATTGCCAAAAGTGGACATCAACTATAGACTGTGCTGCGTGCGCACATGCACACTGAGACAGCTCATAGCAAGTTCTGTGTGGACCTCTGCGCAGTGCACAGTCTATTGTCATGTATGGTTGATTCATGCCATTGTATGTGGGGGCTTAAGGAGCTATATATGGCTGGCAGCTGGAGACGGACCTATACCTGTCCTTACTGCCCGGCTGTTTCACTGGTATGGAGTCCACTGGGGAGCCCCTCATCATTTGACAGCCTGCTTGAGTGCCTACTTCACATCCTGCTTGATAGCCTGCTTGGACAGTTGCTTCAGAGCCTGCTTGGGAACCTGCTTGAGAGCCAGCTTGAGGGCCTGATTGAGAGGGTGCTGGAGAGAGCCATGCTTGAGAGCTCAGCATGAGAGAGCTGTACATTGCAACGAGTAGGGTTTTCCACTACAACCTGTAGCTGACAGAATTCTCTGAGTTTGTGGAAGTTTTGTCGAACAGAAGGCTCTTAGTCTGTTGAAGATTTGATGCTAATGTTGACTTATCCAACCTACTTGTCTAAGTACTTCTGGTACTATAGTCACCATCACTGACACCATCACCATTGCCAATATTACCATTGCCATCATCACCTGTCACATTGTCACCATTGCCATCATTGCCATCATCCCCAAACAAAATGTGCAAACGTACGGCCAAAACCAGTGGGAAGTGCACTGCAAATCCCACTTGAATATCTGAGTTGATGATCTACTCTCCCCAAGATTCCATTGTCTACCTGCCCTGCAAAATCTGTGGCCGCCATTGTCAACAGCATGACGATAAGCCATCGTGAGATCTAGTTGCAGTCACTGTACAAGACATTCAATTCAGTCTATACTCTCGACCAGTATTATGATTTCCACCACAATACATAATCTGCTACAAGCTACCAGCCACTGGCCTCCTGCCATACACCAACAGCCACCACCCTCCTGGTGACAGGCAACTGCAACTCAACATGTCTCCAGATCTAGCACCCAGAAGTACTCATTGAAACATATAGTCAAGTGAGATTGAGAGTGCCTTGCCTCTTGGGAGTGTACTTCAGAGTGTACAGCCAAGCAGGCTAGAAGTGCACCATTAAGTACAATAATGAGCATCTTGGAGAGCATGCTTGGGTTTGTAGTTGAGAATGTACTCAGAAGTGTATATGTGAGTATACTGGGAGTGTACTTGGGAGTGTCTTGAGAGCTAACTTGGGAGTGTAGTTAAGCAGGTTGCGAGTACGTCATTGAGTGCAATTGGGAGTGTACTGGAGAGCATACTCTGGGGAGTGCTTGAGAGCATCTTGAGACCTTACTTGGGAGTGAACAATCAAGCAGGCTGGCAGTGTGCCATCGAGTGCAAATGGGAGTATTCTTCAGAGCATACTTGGAAGTATACTTGAAAACATACCAAGAGGGTACTTGAGAGCGTCTTAAGAGCTTAGGATGGAGTGTATAGTCAGGCAGGCTGGAAGTGTGTGGTCAACTGTGGTTGGGAGTGTACTGGAAAGCATCCTCAGCTGTGTGCTTGAGAATGTGTTGAGAGTCGAGTTGGAAGAGTACCATCAAACAAGCTGTGAGTGTGCCATCAAGTGCAATTGGGAACATCCTCCAAAGTATGGCCAGGTGTACTTGATAACATTCCGTGAGGTATAGTTGGGAGTGTACATAGAGTGTACTTGGGAGTGTCTTGAGAGCTTACTTGGGAGCATAACTTGACCAGGCTGGAAGTGTACTTTAGAGTATACTTGGCAGCCTGCAATAAAGTATATTTGGCAGTTATGTTGAATGCAACAGAATGTAGAGTATCAAGCGCACATAATCATGAGTGTATGATAGTCATCTTGTCAAAGCATAGGCCCATTGGACCTCATAGTGCCATATGTTATATATGGAGTGAAATACTGTCCCAAAAACAGCTTATCAATGAGTTATACATCATGCAAGGTGATTTTTCCTGGTGTGAATGTTAGATTGAATGATATAGAATGTTATACTATATGACCACAAATTGTATATATATTTTCAATATTATACATAATTGAAACCTGTTACTTGAAAAGCCAACAGAGATTATTGGGTAGACTATGTGACTCCTGAAATTTAGTCAGAAATATCTAATATATATTTGATCACGATAGACAGATAGTTGAAACTTATAATATTCAAGCGTACTTCAACCCCAGGAGATTCACCCTAGGTCCTAATCAATAAAAGTACCTAATGAATTCCAGACTGATAAAGAAGAAGATGAATAAGGCTTCACTCAGGATGCGTATAAGGACTGACACCCAAAGGATACAAGATATCCGTTCAGTTCTCTGTTCCCGATAGATAGTATCGACTAGGGAGTATCGTCCTAAGCTCTCAGTATGCAGATGTACACGAGTTTTGAAGAGCCGGAAAGAAGCGTCCTCTGAACCACCACCACACTATCGTGATGACTCTAGGACATCTAATAGATGCCAAAGTAGTATCTCAACAACTGGCACTTATATTCGAGGACCGACTGTCCAAGAATGCAACAACTCCAGGTATTGACTTGTCTATAAGAAACAGCAAAGTAGTTTTGCCTCAGCAGAAGGAGTAGTGCCGACTCAGGCATATCCTACCAGAAGTATCCTCTGAACAACCATGCTATCAGCCTGGTCCTTGGACTTCTTTTGGACTGCAATGTATCATCTTGCTCACTTCCCAATTAATGACTTGCTTTGATGAAGGTACCAAGAATAACCAAGTATAAAGAGGTGATAGATATATCTGTGATATAGAACTGAATAATGAACGTACAACTCTGGACTTCAAAGGTGGAGTATCCTTGTTGACTTCTAAGCAGAACTGTTAGACAACACACAGGAATGAAGTTAACGCTGAACATCCATGTCGAGAAGGTCAATAGGTATCCGTAGATATATCTCCTTGTAGCTATTGTAATCGATGTCCTTCCTCTAGGTCGGTATCGCTGACCATATATCAGACCATCCACACCCCTAACAATTGGAAGACTACTACAGCCTGCTTCGGAGTTCACATATGTAACTGGCTCATCATCCTTTGCCTCTACCATTGATAGTCGAGTTCTATCTGACAAGTGTATTCACTATGTCATCAAGGTAATATGCTCCTTTTGCAGCACTATTGCTATTGGTAATAACTCGAACGGACACAAGCATATCTGAAGCCAATTATCAATGAATAGGTTCATGTCACCAAGAGCCAGTGAGAGTGCCCTCCCATATACCCACCAGGTGTATAACGGTTTAACAATCATGGCAAATGACAGAACACTTAATTTGACTAGGCAATGTATTGGAGCCAAATATACAGTGATCTGAAACTGAGTAGTGTTACCATATATCGAACAGAGAGTATCCCATGCCACTCGGGATGCATGAATCCCAAGCTCTATCCACCCAGACACAGAGAGTGTGGTCGAACCAAGGGTTGATTCATATAAGTCCATTCAGTCGACAGGACTCCAATATATCGATCATTGGTTAATGACTTATCTCTCATATGACCCTGCATATCTCGGGATGCCATGGTAGTCCGATATTGACAACACCTCAGCTCCCTAGGAATGAACCATTGGAGCATGGGTGAATAGTCATTTGGTCGGTGACCAGGAATAAGCTTTCCTGCTGATAAGGAGTGACCAGTAGGAATGGAGAAATCGCAACCACAACTGATCCAAAGATGATACACATCGTATTGGTACTTGACTTGAAGATTGTTGTGGATCAGTTGATGCGAAGGTCGGGTAATCTAGATATGACCAATAGGTGAACCAATCTGGAAGGTAGATCCAATGTGGAAATCCAAATGATAGTTCGTGATTTCAGACCAAGTATCTATATATGAATTATCGAGTGATTCTGTATGATCCCGGAAATATACCTGTAACACCGAAGGTGTAACACATACATACTTCCTCACAATCTATATATAACAGCTCCATTAATTTTTCATCCATTATTTGATACATTTAATAGCCATATTTAAAACTGAACGCCTATATTAGCAACCTCTTGGCATAGTAGTTTCACAAAATATATTTCTATATGGTGTATTTCAATAATCTCTGAATATTAAATACAATTATCTTTACATATAGTATTTGGTATGGATTATGAGAAATTCCATTATAATGTGATTACAAAATAGTTATTGAATACAATTGTAGGTCCATTTCCATCCTGTCATGTATACATACTAAAGGTATGTTTGCATATTAGATTAATATATATCTATTATCAGCAACACCATTGAATATCTTTTAAACTCACTTCAAAAAGTATTCAACTTTGCAATAATGTACTAGTGATATTACATAAACAAAGTGGAATAAGTTGAATGTAGCTGAACCTCATAACAGAACAGTATTTTTAAATTTGCAATTACGGTATTGTCAACATTTATCTACGTACGTTAGTAGTATAAGTATTCCACTCTGCAGTATTTTTGATTTCCTGTATACATTCAAGTCACGCTGTAGTAGGTTTACATTGCCAAGTACTTGTTTAAATTGAAATATAAATTGAATAAATATAATCTAATTATTTGATTGAAGTTTAATTTAAGATATAATTGAAGATTGTTTCAATTTTCTTTAGAAAACCAGAATTTCTTTATACTATATATTGCCAGTTTCACACTATGCTATTTCTACCCCTTCCTTACTGTATCAAAAAAACCCGATTTATTAATACTGAACAAATTCAGGATTAATATTGCATTCTTCATAAATATATACATTAGCTGAATTTGTGGAGTACTTCAGAATTTGTAATACTATAAATTATTTGGAATATGGAACCAATTCTACATTAATGTAGCACTGGAGACCATACTGGATGGTACATTAATATCACCTGATACTGAATTGCTGTCATATACATATTATTTTATATTGAGTCAAATAGTACAATAGTACTATAATTCTTCCACCTGTATACATTTCACACATGCTTATACATGGCTACACAAGTTCATACACATCCAATGGCTTACCTCTCAGTGGTGCCTCTCTGGCTGTCAAATATATAAATAATAAATATCTTATATAATTCATATCTATGTCAATGCGTATTTTACACACCTAGATATTACTGTAGTATCTTTGTAGTTTGCTAAACATAATATCATGTTAGAGCTTTTTGTAGATAAACTGGTTTGTTACTATTTCATCATTGTGAGAAGAGTGTGAAATGCCTTTCACATCTATACAAATGTTCAATACTACTCAATTGACCAATATTATCCTATGCAACTAAATACTCAATCATTTACAATGTTATATTTACTGGTATCTTGCTTTACTGTGGTACTTTGTGCTATTCCCCAGTAATTGGAATGTTAAATTTAGTATTATGCTACACTCACTGGACTCTGGAAGTCATGCTGCACTTGGGTAAATGTGGCACTGCAGTCACATCAATAAACGGTGGTTTTTTGGCATAGTACTTATCATGCTAGGTTCAGGAGGCTACTATAAGAATCTCAACCTGCACATCTATATTTTTCGTTTTGTTCCTTGCTTTGAAGCGTGTAGTAAGAGGGAGGACAGTTGCTTATATGGACCGCCTCCCTTTGTGTGGCTTATGTGCTTCAGCTATGCTGATAAGAGATCACGATCTCGTGATGATAACGCTAATTTGGAACTCATCTGGGGATGCTAGCTGAGTGCGGATGCATACGTACAAGTCATACTCTGGATGCCGTATGTAAGAACATTCGCGCTCCCTCGTAGTTAGAACATTAAGCTTCTCTATCAACATTACTTTCAACACAATCGGCCGTCTCTTTGCTAATTCGAAGCTCCATTAGACACAGAGATATCCTTCAGGCCCACAGCTTCATTTTCGTGTTGGACTCCTCAATCCAAACTAACACATTCAGCGCACCACTCTCAACTGTCCTCAGTGGGATTAACTTTGCCCCTCCATCATGATCGGCATCCTGACCACTATCATCACCATGTCCATTGCCATTACTGTCGCCTTTCACAAATGCAGCCAACGGGTTTGACCATCTGCACCGGGAATTTTGTTTCGAAACCACCCAGTTCATAGTGTACTATTGATTTCCAATTAATCTCAGTACAACACCATGGACGATGCATTGTCCGAGGAAAACTGACATCATTTGGAGGTCTCATATCTCCAGTAATCTCTACCATTAGCGTGAAAGTACAGTTGGCAGGTAATCGCCCCAGCTTCGCAGAGCATACAGATAACTGTGTTATCACGGCTCGAAATTGTTCATAGAGTTCTGCAAGCGATATCCCCTCACCGTCTTCGTGTATCAAAACCAAGTGCATCCACCGCTTCTTAACCTCCGAGAATGACGAGACATTAAAGTTAAAGCGCTCTAGCGGTTGCTTTCGCTCAGATAAAATTACGACGGAAATAACCTGTACAGTTCCCTATTCTTATATCAGTTCAGAATACGAACACACTTGACACATACACTCACACACCTCTAGCAGTTGATTTCCTACGATGTCAGCTATATGTCTTACATACTGGTTAACCTTGGGAATGCGACACATCTTCGCAGGACTGTTATATTTCCGAGCATTCATGAATAACTCCTGAGGATAAATATCTCTCTCGTAAATGATGGTATGAATTGCACACTCAAGGTGCTCCATGAACGCACTCACGATCGAAGCATAGCTAGTGAGCTGCTGTCCTAAGGTTGTTATTGCTGGGGCATCAGTGTTGCTGTCATGCGGAGTGGATGACCCGCGGTTTTGTGTGGCAAAGTCAGTTTCTGCTACGTGTTCAACTGATCGGTAACCGCTTAACAGTTGAATAGATGCGAATGGGGAAGTCATTGAGGTACAGATCAATTCGAGTGGTGAATAGAAGAATCAATGCATTCGATCCGTAGAGAGTAGCCCCGAACAATGAGAATGGAGTGAGACGTTTATTGGTTGCCCACCCCAGCGATTAATGTAGAGTGCTCCACTCTATGTGAATTCTACACTAGCGTGAATATGGCAAAATCATTGTATTCGACAGCTAGTCTCGGAACCCTGGAGGGCGTCTGGGCTAAAACCAGTGTTTCGAATCGAGTTGTGCAAAGAACGCTAGTAGGGGTGTCAATTTTGCAATGTCCACCTGCAGTGAGGTAAAGATAGATCTTAAGTACACTGATGTGCGAGAAATTGACTTCAACAAATACCCAACTTAAAGAATCACCTTTCTGTATCCTGCTATGATGTTTTGCTACAGAAATTGATATAGAACTAATACAAGAACTAATAGTAGATATATATTAAACCTTTACTCAGACTCACAAAGTATTCCAAATTGAATAATATACAATTGCCTTTAAATTACTATAGATTCTAAATAATTTTGTTTGTGAGAAGGTTTCTATATATACCTCAGGAGAATCCAGTAAATAGTGAATCTTTTTTGCTCTATGCTCTAACTGTTGATATTGAGCATATTCTTCTTTAGCTAAAGTGTTCACACATACTTTAGCAGCTTGAATATTCAGCAATCGAATGGTATATATTGATTTTTCCAGTTTTCCGATCCAATATAAATCAATCCAATCATTATCTTCAAACTAATTAACATGTACCATTATGTTATATTTAATGTAATTTATCTTTTTAAATTATTTACCAGTTACATTTAGAATGATATATAATATCTTTCAACAGTATTCTGATGTCTATTTCAATTGATTATTTCTTTGTATACTGATTACTATAGAATCAATTAAACTAAATATTCAGTGAAATAGAATATACAATAGATTGAAAGTGTACTTTGTCAAAGTTTTGTTTCAGAAGAATCATTATTGTAGTATAGATAACACTAATACAGCTAGGGTATTGGTAGATAGAAGTTATTGGCGAATCAATGATATTAATGCCAATTATCTGAAGCAAATATTAACTGCCACTGAACTGCATAAGCCAAATCAGCAATTTGTTAAATATTCTAAAAGGCATATCCATTACTCTCAGCCACTCTGATTGGTATGGAAATTCTAGAACCCTAGTAACTTATATAATATTTACTGATATCAGTACAGCTGTCTATTTACCAACTGGTTTTTGAGCTTCCCTCTAACTTGTAATACTGTTGTAAATAAATCAGAGTCTACTAACAAAATATAGTCATCAGAGTTATCAATCACAAGAATATTATTCTCAATATCTGTACCAGGGTATTGATTAGTTGAACACTACTTTTGAGGATTGTATTTGAATCTAGTATGATCTGTGCAGTATTGAATTTATTGGACATTGGATCATGGGTCTGATTCTTCAATGAAAACATTTAACATCCAAAATATGACAACAGTATAATGGATCACATGTATGAGTACTCTCTGTACTGAGATTGATTCAGATTAGTTTCACACACAACAATTCATGTAGAAATAGTGAATATAATTGGTAAAAATGTTTTAAAATATTGTTTCCTACTAATATTCTGACTTTGTATTTCTGCTGAAGTGTTATATTCGCATTGCCTGGACAATGTGTAGCTGTATACTTGACTGCAATAAATGAAACTTATTCAGAATATGACTAAATTATATCACACTGTTATAATAGCTTATCATTCAGTTAATTTACCATTTCAGCATGTTTCTAATTCACATAGCTGTGATTCGCATAAGGTTATCATGTTTATGTGTGACTGGAGTGAAAGATTCTCTCTTCTACTATTGAACTATAATCTGGAAGAAAAAAATTATATGAAAATGGCAATACATAACTTGACCTTAGACATCGTGCATTTCATTGATTCAGAAGCTAGAGTATATACCATTTTGTAGTCTTGCCGTGCTGTATAGCAATTATAATAATATCACATTGTGAATTAACTTTATCAGAAATTTGAACAAAGACTAATCTGCAACCTAGTTGGCTTTGCCAATATAAATTATTTACTATACAATGCATGCAAGCTACACTTAATAACTAAATTCAGATTTGAGTCCATATCATCAGCTAATGTGATTAGTTCCTCAGATGCTGCATGTGTAAGATATAAATTTTACATAATAGGTAGTTGCATAGAGATGTTTCTGGTCTAGAGGTGGACAGTCTATAATATTTCATCGATTTACATATCACATCACTACTACTGTCCAGGTAATTATGGTCATTTGTAAATTACTTCTTAATTGCTATACTAGTTTGTTACAGTATGTATGTTTATCAGCAAAATGTATATTTGTCACAAGCAGCCTCCAGGAGGGTGTGAGAGGAGAAGGAGTGCAAAGTCGGAAGTGTCAGTTTCAGAAAAGAATCAAACCCCGGAGGGCATTCTGACTGGCATTTGGTGTATATTAGATCTCTGATGACAGGTACAGCAGTACCATGAGTGTGATCATGATAGGTTTCGAAGCATGTTGGCATGCCAGAGAGAACTTTCGGAGCACCAGGGAGTGTAGCCCAACCAACACAGCAATTTGAAACACATTTGGCAAGATAACTGGGATCTTGTTGTTATTCATTGGGATAACTGCAGCCGCTATCTGAGATTCTCGGGATGTTCATATACATTTGATCTCCCGGCAGCGTGAATATGAGTAGTGTTAGCAACAGGTCCGGGTAACCAGCCAGCGGTCTGGGTTCGGACCCCAAAAAGGGGTTGGTTCTGTTCTGGACCCATCCGTAGACCCTACCCGCTGCTTCTTGGCGGGCCAAACACTGACCCGTATGCGTCAATCCAACTGTTTTGCCGGGGGTGGCTAGACCCGTCTGTTCCAATCTCTGGTTCTGCATTTTGGGTTTTTCTATTTATGGTCGCATTCAGATATCGTACTGCTAATTGCAAAATATTGAGTATGGTACTGCATTGTCATTTTCTGTTGTATTGACAGCCTTTATATAGAAAACAAGTAGAGAGACGCTCCCTACCCCATTCTGAAAATAAGGGTCAATGAGCGTGAACAAATGATGGTCTTGCATCTTGGGTAATGTAGGTGGTGCTTAATTGCACGTATCTATAAACCAGTGGTTGGCAGCCTTGATGAGCAAATGAGCCAGTGATATTCCCGCGATAGCCTCCCAAACAGTCACTACTTATTGCTTTAACAAAGGTGCAACTAAATGTTCACAAGCGTTTTTGACTACAAAAACGGCCAAAACAAATTATGTGGACTTTAACAGCCACCGCACGCTTTGATAAACCATGATCAACAGCCCAAGATCTTTGACACTCTGCTGACGCACATTTTCATGGCAGGGCAGGGAGCGTGTTGCTTCATTTTTTGGCTATATAGGATGGTAACACTTCCATTATGTGTATTCCCGACCGGATCGCATTTCAATTACCCGACATACAGGACCAAAAATTGTTGACGCTCCGTTGACGCTTATGTTCAAGATGGGGCAGGGAGCGTCTTGATTTCTATTTTGTGTATAAAGGTTGTCAATGCTGTCATTATGTATAACCACTACAAAATTACTTCTTAATTACCAGACAAACAAGACCTAAAATCGTTGACGCTCTGTTGATGCTCATTTTCAAGATGAGGCAGGGAGCGTGGTGCTTTCTCTTTTGCCTATAAAGGGTGGCAACGCTTCCATTATGTGTATTCCCTGCCAAATGACATTTTTATTACCCGACATACAGGACCAAAAATTGTTGATTCTTTGTGGACGCTAGTGTTAGCAATGGGTCCGGGTAACCCGCCAGCGGTCCGGGTTTGGACCGGAAAAACGGTTCGGTTCGGTTCCAGACCCGTCCAAAAACCCGACCCGGAGCATCTTGGCCTGCCAAACCCGTACCCGTACCCGTCAATCCGCAGGTTCTGCCGGGTTTGGCTAGACCCGTTGGTTCCAGTCTCCGGTTCTCCTTTTCGGGTTTTTCTATTTATGGTCGCAGTCATATATGTTACTGTTATGTGCAAAATATTAATTTTGGTACATCATTCTCTTTATTGGTTTCATTGGCAGCCTTTATACTCGAAACAAGGAGAGACATGCTCCCTGCTACATCCTGAAGTTGACTGTGATCAAGTGTTCATCTTGCATCATTTGTAATATTCGAGGTCCAGAATAGGCATATTGATTGCTAAGGAAGTCATTCGGCCCGAATATGATCAGTTTGCACATGCGACTGCGCCAACAACATTTGGAGAGCTGTTGGAGATACATGATAGTGTCAGCAGAATATCGCAATGCCGCAAGGAACCTCCCGGGATAGAGTAGCCATATGTAAATAGCATGCCGTAAATGACCGTCCCACATATGCATATCAGCTCGCTGAACTGACGCAATACCCAATTCATCACAGATTAACAAATCGAAGCCTGTTAAGCCCGTGAGCGTTTACCCCTGCATATGTCCTCCATACCTACGTACTATACAGGAAATGGATTCAGGTGAACATATTGTATTGGCTCGTAGGTCATGTGTACACAACCTGCACAATATGCGATTATTGACAACATAGCTCTGCAAAAAGTAGTTGGCGTATCTGTTTCGATACGTCAAAGAATTTTTTTGATTTCACTGACTATATTGTAAGTAATGATAATTCGTCTGTGCATGTGCAAGGGTCATACGGGCCATGTAAACGGTCCAAACTCCAAACCAAGTTGATTGACAACTGAGCAACACAATATGGTCCTGCCTTTTACGGATAAGTGAGAATGC